>Ga0213876_10000066_pt1 | contig 126862 bp, 106 predicted proteins | sample BarmaccomBMRX_R9_FD_160113 | JGI IMG/M metagenome (GOLD analysis project Ga0213876, IMG submission 160113) | Root-associated microbial communities from Barbacenia macrantha in rupestrian grasslands, the National Park of Serra do Cipo, Brazil - RX_R9 | ecosystem: Host-associated > Plants >... | reverse complement strand
CAACCGCTGCAAGCTCGCCAACCGTCATCGCGCCGGAACGGCAGACGACGACGTCGGCGGCCGCGATTTCATCGACGATCGGATCGAGATACGGAACCACACGCGCGTCGGCGAACGCGGAATCGCGATAGGCCTGCTGCACGCGCTCCAGCTCCTTCGGCCCGGTCTGATGAACGATGAGCAGGCGATCTTTCAGTGGAGCCATGAACAGGAGCGCGGCGGTCATCGCGTCATTGATCACGCGCGAGCCTTGCGAGCCGCCGAAGATCAACAGACGTTTGCGATCGTCGCCGGCGGGCCGGGTACCGATCGCCTCGAAGAATTCTTTGCGGATCGGATTGCCGGTGAGCACCGCGTCGGAACGTTTCAGCCGGGGAGCGGCTGCTTCGAATGCGATCGCGGCAGCGGTGACAAAGCGCGCCAGGATTCGATTGGTCAGACCGGGAAACGCATTCGAGTCGTGAATCAGTGTCGGGACGCCGCGCAGTTTCGCTGCGAGCAACACCGGCCCCGAGGAGTAGCCGCCGACGCCGAGGACGACATTCGGACGATGCCGGCCGACGAGTTTGAAGGCCTGGGCGAAACCGGCGGGCAACCGGAAGAGACCCTTGATCGTGTCGCCGGGGCCTTTGCCTTTCAGGCCGCCGACGGAGATGAATTCGAGTGGGAAGCCGGCCTTCGGAACGATCGTCTTTTCGAGACCGCGTTCGGTGCCGACGAAGATAACGCGGCGTGTGGCGTCGCGCGCCATCCACTCCTGCGCGATGGCGATGGCCGGGTAGATGTGTCCCCCCGTCCCGCCCCCGGCGATCATCAACGTCTCCCCCACACCCTGCACGCCCATATCGCTGATTCCTCAACCTGATTGCTGCGACAAATTCAACAGAACTCCGACCGCGATGAGACTGGTGATCAACGACGAGCCGCCGTAGCTGACCAGCGGCAGCGGCAAACCTTTGGTCGGCAGAAGACAGAGTGCGACACTGACATTGATCAGCGCTTGGATTCCGATGAGTAACGTGAAGCCGAGCGCGGCGTAGAAGTCGAAACGGTTCTGGCTGAAGCGCGTGACGCGGAAGCCGCGCCAGACCAGAAACGCGAAGAGAGCAATCAACGCTGCGGCGCCGATGAAGCCGAGTTCCTCGCCGATGATAGAGAAGATGAAGTCGGTGTGCGGCTCGGGGAGGAAGAAGAGTTTCTGCCGGCCGTTGCCGATGCCGAGGCCGCGCAATCCGCCGGTGCCGAGCGCGATCAGCGACTGCATGGCCTGGAACCCTTTCCCCAACGGATCGGCCTCGGGGTTCATGAACGTGAACAGCCGGTCGCGCCGGTACGCTGCGCTGAAGACGAGCAGCACACCGGCGGGGATGATCATCAGCGCGAAGGTGACCACGCGCATCCAAGAAACGCCGGCAGCGAAGATCATCCCGGCGGCGACGAGAACGAGCGTGGTAGCAGTGCCGAAGTCCGGCTCAATCACGACCAGGCCCGCGAACAGCGCGACTACGAATGCGAGCGGCAACAGCGTCGACGTCAGTTCGTTGATCCGCTCTTCTTTGCGCGCGAGGTACGAGGCGAGGAAAAGAATCAGCGCCGGCTTGGCGAATTCACTGGGCTGCAGTTGGAAGTGCGACAGCACGATCCAGCGATGCGTGCCGTTGATCGTCGGCTGGAACAGCGCGATGACGAGCGCGACGAGCACCGTCGCAACGCCGGCGTAGATGATGCGGCGGTCGCGGAGCCGCGCGACGTCGAGATGCATGAGCGTCACCATCACGGCGCTGCCAGCGAGGAGGAATACGAACTGCTTCGTGATGAAGTAGTACGGGTTGTCCGACCCGACTTTCTGCATGGTGATGATGGCCGAGGCCGAATAGATCATGACCATGCCGACCACGACGATGAGCATCGCCGCGCCGAAGAGGTAGGTGTCGTAAGTGAGTTTGCGGCTCATGGTTTTGGGGCTCGGGTGTCGGGTGTCGGGTGTCGGGTGTCGGGAGACACCCCGCGAACGAGTTCCTCAAAATGCTCGCCGCGATGTTCGAAGTTTCGGTATTGATCGAAGCTGGCGCAGGCGGGGCTGAGGAGCACGACTTCGCCGGATTTCGCGTGCTCGCGCGCGTGGGCAACGGCGTGCTGCATGTCGCCGGCGTCGATGATGGTCGTTGAATCCGCGAGCGCTTCCGCGACTCGTGACGCCGCGGTGCCGATGGTGATTACGCCGCGCGTTTTTTCGCGGACGAGATCGCGCATTCGTTCGAACTCGCCGGCCTTGTCTTTGCCGCCGAGGATGAGCCAGACGCTCGACGGCGGAAAGGATTCGAGCGACTTGAGCGTGGCGTCGACGTTCGTTCCCTTCGAGTCGTTGATCCAGCGAACACCGTCGAGCTCGCGGACGAGAACCATGCGATGCGGCAATCCAGCGAAGGAGCCGAACGCGATCTGGACGCTGACGTCATCGACGCCGATCGCGCGCGCGGCAAGCCACGCGGCGAGCGCGTTCTCGACGTTCGCCGTTCCTTCGAGTTTCAGCGACGCGCGCGGGATGCGGCGCTCCTGTCCGGCGAGGCAAAGAACGAGATCGCCGCCATCGAGAAACGCGCCTTCATCGATCGCTTTCGCGCTCGAAAAGCGCCACACGCGCGCCTTCGCGTCGCGCGGCGTTCCACGGCGGTCGGAGGCGTTGACGATCGCCACATCGTGCGGTTGCTGGTTGCGGAAGATGCGGTACTTGGCCGCGGCGTACGCGTCGAACGTGGGGTAACGGTCCATGTGATCGGGCGTGATGTTCAGCAGCAGCGCGACGTCGGCGCGAAAGGTGTCGACCGACTCGAGCTGGAACGACGACAGCTCCAGCACGTAATTGCGCGGACGTTCGAGATCGAGCGCGGCGATCAGCGGCTCTCCGATGTTGCCGGCCACGATCGGCTGCCGGCCGTCGATCTTGAGGATTTCGCCGATGAGCGCGGTCGTCGTCGACTTTCCGTTCGAGCCGGTGACGGCGATGACGCTGCTACCGTGCGGCATGTGGCGATACGCCAGCTCGACTTCGGCGATCACCGGAATCGGCAACACGCTGGCCTGCTGCAGCAACGGAATCGTGCGCGGCACGCCGGGACTGAGAACAATCGTGCCGACGCTTTCGAGCAGCGACGCATCCTGCGCACCGAATGCGCGCGCGACGTTCTCGTGCAGCGGATACGGCAGATCGGGATGCTCATTCGAATCGGTGAGCAAGACCTCCTCGCCGCGGGCGGCCAGAAAATTTGCCGCGGCCACGCCGGACTTGCCCGCTCCGATGACGAGAGTCTTCATCGCAATTTCAGCGTCGACAAGGCCACCATCGCGAAGATGATGGCGATGATCCAGAAGCGCACTACGACTTTCGTTTCGCGCCAGCCCGAGAGTTCGAAGTGATGATGCAGCGGCGACATTTTGAAGATTCGCCGCCCCGTCAATTTGAACGAGGCCACCTGCAGGACGACGGACATTCCTTCCATGACGAAGAGGCCGCCGACGAGGCCGAGCAGGATCTCCTGCTTGATCATCACCGCGAGGCAGCCAATCGCGCCGCCGAGTGCGAGCGACCCGACGTCGCCCATGAAAATCTCGGCGGGATGGGCGTTGAACCATAAGAATCCGAGCGAGGCGCCGACCATCGCTCCGCAAAAGACGGCCAGCTCGCCGGCCTGCGGAACCCAGGCGATGCGCAGGTAATCGGCTACGCGGAAGTTGCCGGCGGCGTACGTGAGAATCGTGTAGGTGACAGCGACGATGAGCGTCGATCCGATGGCCAGTCCGTCCAGACCGTCCGTCAGATTCACGCCGTTTGACGCGCCGACGAGCACGATGATGATGAACGGAATGTAGAGAAATCCGAGGTTGAGGTGCAGCGCCTTGAAGAAGGGGAAGGTGAGAACGGTGGAGTAGTTGTTGTGGATGGCCGGAAGGTAGGCGATGGCCAGACCGGCCGCGAGCGCGACGCCGATCTGCATCGAGAACTTTTCTTTCGCCGTCAGCCCTTCGTTCTGTTTCTTGGTCAGCTTGCGGTAGTCGTCAACGAAGCCGATCGCGCCGTAGGCCACCGTGACGAAGAGGACGATCCAGATGTACGGGTTGGAGATATCGGCCCACAGAATCGTCGGGATGACGATGGCAATGTTGATGAGGATGCCGCCCATGGTCGGCGTGCCGGCCTTCATCTGGTGCGACTTCGGCCCTTCCTCGCGGATGTACTGGCCCGCTTTGATGCGGCGCATCCGCTCAATCAGCCACGGGCCGAAGATGAAGGAGATGACCAGCGCGGTGAGTGCCGCCCACGCCGACCGGAAGGTGATGTAGCGGAAGACGTTGAAGCCGGAAATCATGTTCCGGAGCGGGTAGAGCAGGTAGTACAACATCAGTGCGCGCCCTCCGCGTGGCCGTTAGTCAAGATGTTGACGGTGCGATCGAGGCCGATGCCGCGGCTGGCCTTGATCAGCACGAGATCCCCGGGGCGGATAAACGTTTTGAGAAATTCGCCGGCGCTCTGCGCGTCGTCGAAGTGGTGCAGTTTGTCGTCGCCGAATCCCGCTTCGCGCGCGCCGTCGAGCAATGCACGCGAGCGCTTGCCGACGCCAACGACCGTGTCGACGCTCGTCGGAATCGCTCGCCCCGAGTCGCGGTGATAGTCGAGCTCTTTTTCGCCGAGCTCCAGCATGTCGCCGATGACGGCGATGCGCCGGCCGGTGACGTCGGCTTCCGCCATCAACGTCAATGCGCGGCCGAGGGCGTACGGGTTGGAGTTGTAGGTGTCGTCGTAGACCGTCGCTCCGTTCGCATCGAGAATGATTCCGCGGTGATATGCCGGCTTCACCTCGGCCACACCGCGCGCGATGCCCTCCCATGAAATGCCGATGCTGCGGGCGGTGGCGATGGCAGCGAGGAGATTCTCGAGGTTGTGCCGGCCGGGCAGCGACAGCTCGAACGAATGGCCGTTGACTTCGAATGATGTGCCGAGCAGGCCGCGCTCGCGAATGTTGACGCCGCGGAAGTCGGCGTCGTTCTCGATGCCGTACGTGACTTTGGGTCCTTCGAAGCCGCGGCTGATGTCCATCACGTACTTGTTGTCGGCGTTGATGATGATCGTGCCGCCGGGTTTGACGTTCTCGAGGAGCTCGCGCTTTGCTTCAGCAATCTTCTCGATGGTTCCGAAGAACTCGATGTGCACGGGACCGATGTTCGTGTAGACGCCGACGTCGGGATGGGTGAGTCCGGCAAGCTGCGCGATCTCACCCTTATGGTTCATCCCCATCTCGCTGACGACGACTTCGGCATCGTCAGGCGTGTTGTCGATGCAGAGCGGGCAGCCGATCAGGTTGTTGAAGTTGCCCCACGACTTGAACGTGCGCTTCTCGGATCCGACTAGCGTGGCGATCATCTCTTTCGTGGTGGTCTTGCCCGCGGAGCCGGTGATCCCGATGAGGGTGAACGGATAGCGCTCGCGAATCGAGCGCGCGAGATTCTGCAGCGCGGCGGTGGTGTCGGCGACACGCACGATCGCTTTGTCCGCGGGAGCGTTCGCCGGAACCTGAGACACGACGGCACCGCGTCCGGTGGCCAGCGCCTGCGTTACGAACTGATGTCCGTCGAGGCGATCGCCCTTGATGGCGAAGAAGGCAGAGTCGGGTTTGACCTCGCGGCTATCGATGACGACGGAGTCGGCGGTGACGTCGCCGCCCTGCACGATTTCGCCGCCGGTCATCTCGGCGATCTGGCGGAAGGTCAGATGCATGTGGACCTCCCGATTGCGATGTTCTCTTCCGGCTCCGCCGCGCTGACCCGATCGCGGCCCTTCCCCCGAAGCTGCCCGGCGATCGCCAACCATCCACCCGCACGGAAAGCAATCGACGGAGCCGGAACAGAACACGTCTCCGAACTCTGATAAGGATAATCTGATTTGATCACTGATTTCAACATGAATTTTATGCTCTTTTTTCGTGTCTGGTTTCCAACGCCCGCTCTGCTTCTTCGCGGTCGTCGAAGTGGAGGATCTGGTCGCCGATCACTTGATACGGCTCGTGTCCCTTGCCGGCGATGACGACGACGTCGTCGTCCGACGCTTCCGCGATCGTGCGGCTGATGGCGTCGCGGCGGTCGGTGATGCGCGTGTAGTTCGTCGCGCCGCGCATGCCGGCTTCGATGTCGTCGAGGATCGCTTCCGGCTTCTCGCCGCGCGGGTTGTCGCTGGTGAGGACGGTGTAGTCGGCCAGCCGCGCCGCGATCGCGCCCATCTTCGGACGCTTGTCTTTGTCGCGATCGCCACCGCAGCCGACGATGAGGACGACGCGCCGCCCCTCGGCGAGATCGCGCACGGCCTGCAGCAGTTTTTCGAGAGCGTCCGGCTTGTGCGCGTAATCAACGATGACGGTCGGTCCGCCGGCGGATTCAACGTACTCGAACCGGCCGCGCACGGCGGCGAGGTTGCGGATTCCCGCTTCAATCGTCGGGATGTCGATACCCACGGATTGGGTGGCGCCGATCGCGCCGAGCCAGTTGTACAGATTCGGCGCCCCCAGAAGTTTCGACTCAATGCGCACTTCGCCGGCGGGCGTGGCCACGCGGCCCTCAAGTCCGCGAACCGAGATTTCGAAACCGTCTAGAGGATGAATGTCCGCGTTCGCGCCGCGCCCGAACGTCACGACCGCGTCGCCGAGCTCGTTCGCAAGGCGGCGGCCGTACTCGTCATCGATGTTGACGATGGCGGTCTTGCGCGTCCGGTCGATCTGATCGAAGAGAATCCGTTTTGCCGCGAAGTAGTCTTCGAAATCTTTGTGAAAGTCGAAGTGGTCCTGCGAAAGGTTCGTGAAGACGGCCGCGGCGAAGTGGATGCCGTACGTGCGCTTTAGCGCCAGCGCGTGCGAGGAGACTTCCATCACCGCATTCCGAACGCCGGCATCGACCATCTTGGCAAACCACTGCTGCAACACGACGGCATCAGGCGTGGTGCGGTCAGCCATGAGGCGCTCGTCGCCGGCGCGATATTCGATCGTGCCGACCAGACCGACCGGGCCGCCGGCGGCGTCGAAGATCGACTCGATCATCTTCGTCGTGGTCGTTTTCCCCGAAGTTCCGGTAACGCCGACGAGGGACAGCTTGTCCGCGGGACGACCGTAGTAATTCGCGGCGATGATCGAGAGCGCGGCACGGGTATCGTCGACCTGAACGGACGCAGCGCTCGATTCGCCGACGATCGCGGCGGCGCCTTTGCGGATGGCGGACTCGATGAACTTCGCGCCGTCGGTTTTCAATCCGGGAATGGCAACGAAGAGCGCGCCCGGAGTGGCCATTCGCGAATCAGCGGTCACGCTGGCGATCGCGACATCGAGATCGGCGCGGCTCTCCCGAACCGGCACATCCTTCAGCAATTCGCGCAGCTTCATCGCCCCCCCTCGGCGAGGGTCAGCACGACCTGCTGATCGCTTGGCGAAGCTTCGCCCGGTAACGGTTGCTGTGTTTGGACCACGCCACTCCCCAAAGCGCGGACGCGGAAGCCGGACCTAGTGGCGAGAGCCACCGCCGCACGCGCGTCGAGGCCTCGCAGGTCAGGGACTTCCGATCCCGCGGTCGGCGCTGGCTTCTGCGAAAACGTCGCCAGCATCGGCGCGTCGAGGCCGATGGTGCGCGCGGGAACGGACGGCGCAATGTTGAGGTAGCGCAGCGTCGATTCGGCAATCTCTTTGAAAGCGGGCGCGGCCACGGTGCCGCCGTACTCGGCGCCCTTCGGCTCGTCGATCACGACCAGAATGGCCAGTTGCGGACGATCGGCGGGGACGTAGCCGCCGAACGAGGCGAACACTTTGTCGCCATAGACGCCGTGCGATGGTTTCTGTCCCGTGCCGGTCTTGCCGGCCACGATGTGTTCGGCGAGGGCGGCGTTTGCGCCGGTTCCGCGAGCGACGACCGCTTTGAGGATTTCGTTAAGCACGGCGGCAGTCTTTTCGGAGATCACCCGCACCGGCGCGGCCTGCGGCGGAACGGTAATCGTGGCGCCCTTCGTATCGACGACCTTCTCCACGATCCGCGGCTGCACGCGCACTCCGCCGTTGGCGACGGTGGCGATGGCGGTGAGGACCTGCAGCGGCGTCGTGGCGATCTCCTGGCCGATCGACATCGACGCGTTCGAAAGCTGCGACCACTGTGCCGTGGGGCGCAACTTGCCCAACGCTTCGCCGGGCAACGTCACGCCGGTCCGCTCGCCGAAACCGAAGCGGCGGATGTAGCGATAGAAGCGGTCCTGCCCGAGCGCGAGGCCGACGCGAATGGCGCCGACGTTCGATGAGTGCACCATCACGTCTTCGAAGGTGATGAGGCCGTAGCGGTTGTGGCCGTGCTCATGAATCTGCGTGTTACCGATCTGGATGAAACCGTCGCCGCAGTCGACCATCTGAGACGGAGTAATCACGCCCTCTTCGAGCCCCGCCGATGCCGTGACGATTTTGAACGTCGACCCCGGCTCGTACTGATCCTGCACGGCGCGATTGCGGCGATCCTCAGCGCTGAAGTCGCGAATGCGATTCGGATCGAACGTCGGATTCGAAGCCATCGCCAGAATGCGTCCATCGCGCGGGTCCATGACGATGGCCACGCCGTCGGCGGCGTTGTACTGGTCCACTGTTTTCGCCAACGCGCGCTCGGCGATGAACTGCACCACCGAGTCGATCGTGAGGACTACGTCGTGGCCGTCGATGGGACGATTCGGTCCTTCGCCGCCGACGAGGTACATGCCGCGCCGCGCGTCGCGAAGCAGCGTCACGCGTCCGGCACGTCCGCGCACCTGCGCGTCGAACGAATGCTCAATTCCACCGAGACCTTCGCCGTCGAGACCGACGTAGCCGACGACGTTTGCAGCGAGACTGGCGCGCGGATACGAGCGGCGATGCTCTTCCAGAAAGTAGATGCCGGGCAGCTTGAGAGCTTTCACGGCCGCGCTGACTTCGAGCGGAAGCTGACGTGCGATCCAGACGAAGCCGGCACCCGAGGAGAGTTTGGTGGCCAGCTCGCGCGCGTCCATCTGCAGAGCGGCGACGCTCGCGAGCGCTTTCGCGGTCTGAATCCGATCGCCGATTGCCTGCGGGTCGGCGTAGATCGATTCGGCGGCGACGCTCTCGGCGAGGATGCGGCCGCGGATGTCGGTGATCGATCCACGCACCGGCTGCAAGGCGAGCGTCCGCTCCTGCTGCCGCGCCGCTTTGACGACGTACTCGCCGTGGCGGACGAGCTGGATCTGCGCAAGCCGCGCGACGACGACGATGCCCCACGCGGCAAGGAACGCGAAGAGGTGGAGCAGGCGCTTTTGCGAGATCGGCATCAGCGTGCTCCGGGTGTCGGGTGTCGGGTGTCGGGTGTCGGCGCTTGCTCTGGCAGTCGCTGCACCATCACTACTGCGCGCGGATCAGTGCGTTGAAATCCGAGGTTGACTGCGCGCTGCTCGACGGCGGCTAACGACGTGCGGCGATCGAGATCGAGTTGCAACGCTTTGTTCGCATTCTCGATCTCCTGCTTCTGCTTCTGCAGGCGCGTCGCCTCATGGCCGAGGCGAATGACTTCGAGGTTCTGCCAGGTGAAGAGAAGCAGGAACGCGCCGATCGGAACGCCGAGCGCGAGGACCGCCCACAGCTCACGGGAGCGCCGGCGGTCGCGTTCGCGAACGATGTGGGTGTTCTCGATGGGTTTCTTCTGCGCGTACATGTGCGGGGGCCGATCCGAGAGACTGCACGGAGCCTGGGAACAAGGGTGAAGATCTGCCTACAAGCACGTCCCGAGAACCATCCACACCCACCCACGCTCCCCCAGCCACCCCTCCCGAGCTCCCGCGGCGCACACACGCCCACCCTTCCCCAACCTTCACCCTTGTTTCCGGGCTCCGGGTACTGCGAACTACCGTTACTTCTTCTCCGCGACTCGCAACTTCGCACTTCGCGATCGCGGATTTCGTTGAACTTCTTCCTCCGAAGCAGTGACCGGACGACTGGTCAGAATCTCGACGACTTCCTTTGCGCCGCAGCCGCACACCGGCAAATTCGGTGGGCAGGTGCACTCCCCTTCCAATCGCCGCAGCGCCCGTTTGACGATGCGGTCTTCGAGCGAATGGAACGAGATGATTGCGATGCGTGCGTTCGGTTCGAGGACTTCGACAGCGTCGTCGATGAACTTGTCGAGTCCGATCAACTCTTCATTCGCGGCAATCCGAAGCGCTTGAAACGTGAGCGTGGCCGGATCGATCTGTCCCGGCTTCGACCACTTCACACTCCTTACGATCTCCGCCAGCTTCGCTGTCGTTTCGATCGCCCCCTCGGCACGCGCGGCCACGATGGCTTTGGCGATCCGTCGCGCCATCGGCTCTTCGCCGTAGTCGCGCAGGATCGTTGCGAGCTCGTGTTCGCCGAGCGTGTTGACGAGGTCCGCGGCTGTCTTCGACTCCGGCCCCATGCGCATGTCGAGCGGCGCGTCGTAGCGGAACGAAAATCCGCGCGAAGCGTCATCCAATTGCATAGACGAGACGCCGAGGTCTGCGAGTAAGCCGCTGACCGATTCGATGTTCTGCTTCTTCAGGATGTCAATGAGCGTCTCGTGGCGTCCCTGTGCGAGCGTCACGCGATTTCCGAATCTCTCCAGCCTCGCTGCCGATGCGGCCAGCGCCTGCGGATCGCGATCGATGCCCAGCAGATTGGTTCGCGGGTAACGCTCGAGTAAGGCCTCGGCGTGTCCACCCAATCCGATCGTGGCATCGACGAGCGTTCCGTCATCGCGCGCGGGACGGAGGAATTCGACGATTTCGCTTAAAAGAACCGACTGGTGCATGACAGCTCACACACCATGCAACTCCAACTCTTTCCAGTCATCGTTGGTCAGAGGCGTCTCTGCCATCCGCTGCTGGATCTTTTCGCCGTTCCAGACAATCAGATGGTCCGTGTTCCCGATGACCACCACATCCTCGGCAATCCCGGCGACGTTGCGCAGGATGGCCGGAATGAGCACCCGCCCCTGCGTATCGATCGTTCCGATCTGGCCGAAGTAGTTGGCTCTTTCGAGCAGCTTCGACTTGGCCATCGACGTCGACGGGACCTTCGAAAGGCGCCCCTGGAAGTCGAACCAAACCGCCATCGGATAGATGAGAGCCCGCTCGCCGTCCGTGGAAGTGATGAAGCAGTCGGCGCCGAACTTCTCTTCAATGAACTTGCGGAAGTTGGCCGGGATCTTCAGACGACCCTTGTCGTCGACCTTGGCCGGGGCATGCCCCATGAGGACTGGTTCGACCATTTCCGCAGAACTTTCGTGATTCGAAGGCCGTTTCTACCACTGGTAGCCACTCTTGTCCACAAAAATCCACGATCTCTGCATAGATCTGCGTCATCTGCGGATAGAGCGTTGATCCGCAGATGACGCAGATGGAACGCAGATTTAGAGGTTCGCGATCTCGTCGAAGTACTTCGCGAAGGCCACCATGCCGCCGCTGGCTTGCTGCCAGTCGTAGTTTTCGTTCGGGGCGTGGTAGCCGTGCTCGGGGAGGGAAAGGCCGAGGAAGAGGACGGGGACTTTGAGGACCTTCTCCATTGAGACGATCGCCCCGATGGAGCCGCCTTCGCGGACGAAGACCGGCTCGCGGCCGAAGGCGAATTTCATCGAGCTGCGGACGGCGTCGGCCAGCGGTCCCGTCGTCGGCGCCTTGTACGGCAGCATCGACGACTCGGGGACGACTTTCACGTCGGGATTGCGCTGCTTCACGAAGTCGCGGACGAGCTTCATGATTTTCTTTGGGTCCTGATTCGGCACCAGGCGGCAGGAGATCTTCGCCTCGGCGCGCGGCGGGATGATGGTCTTGATTCCGGGGCCGGTGTAGCCACCGACAAGGCCGTGCACTTCGAACGTCGGCATGGCCCAGATGCGTTTCATCATGTCGTCGGCATCTTCGGTGCGGACCGATCTGAATCCGTGGTCTTTCTTGAAGGCCTTGACTGTAAAACCTGACGCTCGGAAGTCGGCCAGCTCCTGCTTCGACGGCGGCTCCACGTCGTCGTAGAAGCCTTTGATTTTCACTTTGCCGGTGGTGGCGTCGTACATCTCGGAGACGAGTTTCATCAACTCGCCGATTGGATTGCGAGCCGCGCCGCCGGTGACGCCGGAGTGCTGGTCGGTGGCCGCGGTCTCGAGGATGAGCTCGAATCCCTGCAGGCCACGCAGACCGGCCGGACAGGCAGGGCGTTGGCGCGAGACCCAGATCGTGTCGGAGACAAGCACGGAATCGGTGGCGAGTTGCTTGCCGTACTTTTTCATCGCGCCGTCGAAGCTGGGCGAGCCGATCTCCTCCTCCAGTTCCCAGAGCAAATGCATGTTCGCTTTCACGCCGGCCTCGCGCGCGGCGCGGATGCCGAAGAGGGCCGTCAGCGCGGGACCTTTGTCATCGGTCGTACCGCGTCCGAGGTAGCGATCGCCTTGCTTGGTGAAGACGAAGGGATCGCTCGTCCATGGCTCGGTCTCGCGCGAGGCCGGCTGGACGTCGAGGTGGTTGTAGACGGTGACGGTCGGCAGATTGCTGTCGCTATTGAAACGGCCGTGGATGATCGGATTGCCGGCGGTTTCGAGGATGTCAGCCTCGCCGCCGAAGTCGCGGATCGTCGACGCCGCGAGCTCGGCGCAGCGGCGGATGTCGGGCAGGCGCGATTCGTCAGCGGAAACGGTGGGGATGTCGACGAACTGGCGGAGAGAGGCTTCGAAACGATCGCGTTCGTTGTTCGCAAACGCGACGAGCGACTTCTTATCAATCATGGGCCGGCATTCTATCGCCAGCCGCGAACGCAGCCGCCAGGATGAGCAGCGACAGCGCCGGCTGCGACAGCCGCGGCAGGATCCACCACATCTTCATCGCCAGTGAGCTTTCGTATTGCAGGTAGAGGTAGACGAAGAATGCGAAGAGCAACGGGACAGGAACGAGGAGCGGAATCGCATCGCGAAGGTTACGCGGCTTCCGGACCGCGATGTAGAAGATGATCGCCAGCGGAATCAGCCACGACAATCCCCAACATCCCGCGGCCAGACTTTTCGGCGCTTCGCGAAAAATCGTCGGAAGGTTGCTCCAGTGGAATGTGTGCGTGAGCGTGACGCGGTCGTAGCCGACGTGCATCCCGAATCGTTTCTGAAACGCGAACCAGACCGATGCGCCGGCAGCCGATGATGCGGCGAAGATCGCCGCGCGGCGAATCCCGCGGTCGTAGATGACGACGCCGATGAGGATCGCGCCAATCGTCACCAGCGCTTCCTCTTTCGTCAGCATCGCGCCGGCGAATGCGATCGCGGCGATCGACGTGCGCCGCGCCACGATCGCTGCCGCCCCCACCGAGATGTACACGACCAGCATGGCCTCGGCGTTTCCGCCGCTGCCGCAGAATGCCAGCGATGCGGCCATGGCGGCGGTCCAGAATGCGGTGGCGTGAATCGATCCAGAGAGCCAGTTGATGACCGGCACGGCGGCCACGAGCCAGACCGCCGACATCGCCGCAGCGGTGATCCACGGGATTTGATGCGAAAACAAAAGTCCCCACGCCTGCACGATCGGAAGCAGCGGCGGGTAGTCGATCCGCGGCGGCGCGTAGCGTGAAAGGAGGTAGCCCGCATCGAGCGACCGGGACATCGCAAAGTGCACGGCTTTCGTCCCCCAGAAGAGGACGTAGTCGGGATTGATCGACTGCGTTGTGATGATGGAGAGCAGCAAGTGAAGGATGGCGACGACGATGATCGCGATCGCGAATGGTGTGGCACAGACACTCTTGTCTGTGCGCGTCGTTCGCCAGAGCACGACGCCGCTCGCGATCAACAACGGCAACGACAATCCAATGATGCTCCAGCGGATGCCGATCATCGTGAAGAGCGTGGCTTCGATCATCAGCAGCAGAGCGCCGACGAGAAACGCGAATCCGATGCGCGCGCTGCGCGAATCGATCGACGAAGCGAGCGAAAGCCCGAACAACGGAATCAGCACGTAAGCGGCGATGTACGCGAACACGGTCATGGCTTGTCGCGCACGCAGACCGCGCCGCCCGTCACGATGTGCATTGATGGCGCGTCGGCCGGACACTCTGGCGCTCCGTAGACGAGTACGTATTTCGCCTCGCTCCCGCCGCCGTGCTGCGGCTGCCAGACGTACGTAGCCGGATACGGCGTGACGTCCGCGTACAAACCGGCGGATAGCCAAAAGAGCTGCGTCTCATCGTCCGGCGTCGGCGCTTTGATCGTGTACGAGGATCCACGCGGAACGAGCGGCCGCGCGGCAGCAAGGAATCGCCAGTACGCGGCGAGTTGCGGCTGATCGTTCTCCGTCGGCGACCCGGGAACTTCGAGACGATGCGTGCGAAGAAAACTGCCCCAGGTGACCAGTGGTCCTGTCAGAACGATCAGCGCGCCCACGATCCAGACGCGTCGCATCGTCACCATCCGACGGCAACACCTGACCGCCGCGGATCGGCGCCGCCGTATCGCAAGCCTGTTTTCGGATCGATCATCACCGCGTTCGCGTCGGAGATGTGCTCGAACGGTTTCTCCGCGAATTTGTGGCCCATCGCTTCGAGCGCCGCACGCGAGTCGGGATTCGTTCCGTTCGGCTCCCAGAAAATCGTGTCGGGCATCCATTGATGATGAATGCGCCCGGCATCGACCGCCTCTTGAATCGACACGTGAAAATCAACCTCGGCCAGGACAATCTCCAGCACGGTGCTGATGATGCGCGGCCCGCCGGCGGCGCCGACGGCCAGCCACGGCTTGCCGTCCTGCAGCATGATCAGCGGCACCATCGACGACAGCGGCCGCTTCTTCGGCGCAATCGCGTTCTTCTCGCTCTGAATGAGCTGATAGACGTTCGGCACTCCAGGTTGCGAGGTGAAGTCGTCCATCTCGTCGTTGAGCAGGATGCCGGTGTCTTTCGCGGTGACTCCGGCGCCGAACCAGTCGTTCAGCGTGTACGTGTTGCTCACCATGTTGCCGTCGCCATCGACGACCGAAAAGTGCGTCGTGTCGCTGCCCTCGAATGACGCCGGATCGCCCGCGCGAATCTCGCTCGATTTGGACGCATGCGTGAGATCGATTGTCTTCCGCCGCTCCTCGGCGAAGCCATTCGACGTCAGCGCGTTTACCGGCAGCTTCACGAAGTCAGGATCGCCAAGAAACTCCGCCCGGTCCGCAAACGCGCGCCGCATGACCTCGGTGAGGAGATGGAGATAGCGCGCGGACTGCCAGCCGGTCGATGCGACGTCGTATTTCTCCAGCATGCGCAGCATCTCGATGATGGCGATTCCGCCCGACGACGGCGGCGGCATGACGATGAAGTCGTGTCCGCGGTAGCTGCCGCGCAACGGCGTGCGGATGACCGGCTTGTATTCGCGGAGATCCTGCATCGTGATCAGACCGCCGTGAGCGTGCATATCACTAACAATCCGCTTCGCCGTCACTCCTTCGTAGAAATCGCGCGGATTGGTCTGGATGCGTGCCAGCGTCGCGGCAAGCTCGGGCTGTTTGAAGCGCTCGCCCATCGTGTAGAAATGTCCGTCGCGCAGAAAAATCCGCCGGCTCTCCGGCCAAGGATCGAGTTTCTTCAGCGTCTCTTTGTCATGAAACACGCCGTCGAGAAACGGACTGACGACAAATCCCTCGGCCGCAAGTTTCCGCGCCGGCTCGACCAGCTCACTCCATTTCAACTTGCCGTGGCGCTTGTGGACGAGCATCAACCCGGCGACAGTGCCCGGAACGCCGATCGCTTTGTAGCCATCGGTCGACGCGCCTTTGATCACTTTGCCGTTCGCATCGAGATACATGTCGCGCGATGCAGCCAGCGGCGCACGTTCGCGATAGTCGATGGCCTCGCTGGTGCCATCGGCCATGCGGATGAGCATGAATCCGCCTCCGCCGAGGTTGCCCGCGGCAGGCCATGTAACCGCCATCGCCAGCGCAGTGGCGATGGCCGCATCAACGGCGTTGCCACCCTTCTTCATGATGTCGACACCGACCTGCGATGCGATGCCGCTCGTCGACGCAACCACGCCGTGGCGCGCCGCGACGGGATCGTGCATCGCGGAGTACGCGGTAGTGGCGGAGAAAAGGAGGAGGATCGCTACAGCTTTCCGCATGCTCGGAAGTGTACCTGCGTCGTCGCCGCCAACGGGGGACCGATTTCACCACAGAGGCACAAAGGGCACAGAGAAATCCCTCTCTGTGATCTCTGTGTCTCTGTGGTTAAAAACCGCTCACGACCGATAGTCGGCGTTGATGGAAATGTAGTCGTGGCCGAGGTCGGAGGCGAGGACGACCGTAGTCGCGTTGCCGCCGCCGAGGTCGAGGGTGATGGGGACGCGTTCGCGGGTGAAGACTTTCGCGGCATCCTTTTCTTTGTAGATAGCCGGCTCGCCGTTCGTGACGAGTGGCACGTTCGCGGCGAAAAGCGAGACGCGTTTGACGTTGAAGCGCGCGCCGCTGCGGCCGAGGGCGGCCAGCATGCGGCCCCAGTTCGGATCGCCGCCGTGCAACGCGGTCTTCACAAGCGGTGAAGTTGCGACCGCGTGAGCCGCTAACTTCGCGTCGCGATCGGTTTTCGCGCCGCGGACCGTCAGCTCCATCACGCGCGTGGCTCCTTCGCCGTCGCGGACGATCATCCAGGCGAGATCGCGGCAGACTGTGTTGAGTGCGCGCTGAAAGTCGGCGATGTCTGCGCGCGCGGTATTGCCGAGCTTTCCGGAAGCCATGAGCAGCACGGTGTCGTTCGTCGACGTGTCGCCGTCGACGGAGATGGCGTTGAAGCTTTGATCGACGGCAATTGTCAGCGCGCGTTTGAGCGTGGCGGGATCGAGCGCGGCGTCCGTCATCACGAAGCCGAGCATGGTGGCCATGTTGGGATGGATCATGCCCGCGCCTTTGGCCACGCCGACGATCCGTCCGCGTTTGCCGCCGAGGGTGAAGGTGGCCTGCGTGACCTTGGGGCCGACGTCGGTGGTGAGAATGGCGTGCGAAAGCGCGTCGATGCCGCCGGAAGAAAGGCGCGTGATGGCGTCGGGGAGCGTGGCGGTCACCTTCTTGTCCGGAAGCACGACGCCGATGACGCCAGTGGATGCGATGAAGACGTCCTCGTCGCTGCAGGCGAGCAGTTCCGCCGTGCGCGAGCGGACGCGTTTCGCAGCGTCGTGTCCGGCTTTGCCGGTGACGGCATTCGCGCAGCCGGCGTTGACCACGACGGCTTTCAGTTTGCCGCCGCTGTTTTTCAGCGCGGCTTTCGACAGCGTGACTGGCGCAGCTTGGAAACGATTCTTCGTGAAGACAGCAGCCGCGTTGGCGCCGTCCGGCGCGACGATGAGGCCGAGGTCGGGCCGCTTCTTGCGGATGCCGGCACGGACACCGGAGGCGAGGAAACCTTTCGGGAGTCTCATGGCTGGTTCGCGATTCGGGCGGCTGCGCCGCTGCGCACAGACAAGAGTGTCTGTGACACACGAGACGCGAGGGCAGCGGGGATCGCGCGCGAAGGCGCGCGAAACAAACTTAGCCCCGCGCTCGGCGCGGGGAAACCAACGTGGACGAATTTCGTGGCCGCGGAGGCGGCCACCACAAAATGCTCGCTCAGCGCGTGATTTTTTAGCGGCCGCCTCCGCGGCCGCAAATCCCGGGCTCTCCCGAAACCCCGCGCTGAGCGCGGGGCTAAGGTTGTTATGCGCGCCTTCGCGCGCGAGCGCGCATCATTCGGCTTCATGGCTTCAAATACTCCTGCGCCGCCACGCGAACGCGCTCCGGCGCAGTCCCGCCGTAGGAGTTTTTCTTCGCCAGCATGCCGTCGAGTGTGACGCCGTGTTGCTTGGCTAGTGACGGCAGGTTCGCCAGATTGCGGCTGACCTGGTCATGCGCTTCGCGGAATGGCATCCCGGTCGCGGCGAGGGCATCGGCGACGGCGGTGGCGATGAGGGCATCGCCGCCGGCGGCGGCGCGCATGCGCTCGCGATCGAGCGAGAGTCCGGCGATCAATTCGTTGAGCGCGGGAAGTAACGATGCGATGACGGCGCGCGTGCGGAAGAGCGGCTCTTTGTCGAGTTGGAGATCTTTGTCGTACGCGAGCGGCAGTCCTTTCAGCAACGCGACAAAGCCCGTCAGTTCGCCGATCGAGCGCGCCGCGTAGCCGCGGGTGAGCTCGAGCACGTCCGGGTTTTTCTTTTGTGGCATCCGCGAAGAGCCGGTGGCCATCGCATCCGGCAATTCCGCATAGGCCGCTTCGTCAGACGTGAAGAAGATCAAATCCTCGGCAAGTCTCGAGAGATGCGTGAGCATCAACGATGACGCGAACAAATACTCGGCGGCGAAGTCGCGATCGGAAACGGCGTCGATCGAGTTCGCGGTCGCACGCGCGAAGCCGAGGGAGCGGGCCAGTGCGTCGCGGTCGATCGGGAGCGGCGTGCCGGCCAGTGCGCCGGAGCCGAGCGGACATTCGTCGCCGCGTTCGACGGCGCTGGTGAACCGTCCACGATCGCGGCGGAGCATTTCGACGTAGGCGAGGCACCAGTGGCCGAAGGTGATCGGCTCCGCTTGTTTGGAATGCGTGTAGCCGGGCATCGGCGTCGCTGCTTCTTCGGACGCGCGAGTTGCCAGTGTGGCAATCAACGCCGACGCCGCATCGAGCGCTTCGCCGCAGGCACGCCTCAGCCAGAGTTTGAGATCGGTCGCGACCTGGTCGTTGCGCGAGCGGCCGGTGTGCAGCTTGCCCGCGCCGGCACCGATCAGTTCGTACAGCTTGGCCTCGACGTACGAGTGGACATCCTCGTAATCGCCGCCTGTGGGAGGTTCGATGCGCACCAGCGCGCCGAGGATCGCGTCGAGCTCGTCCTCGTTGAGAACCCCGACGTCCGCGAGCGCGCGCGCCCAGGCGGTCGAGCCTTCCACGTCGTCATCGAACAGCTCGCGGTCGAACGCGAACGAGTCATTGAGCCGCCGCAGCAACGGCGACGGCTCGCCCTCGAAGCGCCCGCCCCACAACTTCTGCGTCAACCGGCCGCCTTCCGCAGCCGCGCGGCGGTCACTTCATCGGCGGGGAGCGTGTCGTCGAGATTCTTGTCGACGGCGATGCGATTGCGTCCGCGCGTCGGCAGTCCGAAGACGCGGATGAAGCCCGCGGCGTCGCGCGCGTCGTAGCCGGTCATGTTGAAGCTGGCCAGCTCCTCGCTGTACAGCGAGTTCGGCGAGATCCGGCCGATGATCGTCGTGTTGCCTTTGTAGAGCTTGAGCGTGATCGTGCCGGTGACTTTGGCCGTGATCGAATCGACGAAGGCGTCGAACGCTTCCTTCAGTGGGGAGAACCACTGGCCGAAGTAGACGAGCTCCGCGTAGCGCGTGGCGATGCGTTCCTTTTCGTGTGAGCTGTCGCGATCGAGCGTGATCGATTCGAGCGCCTTGAGCGCGGTGACGAGCAGCGTGCCGCCCGGCGTTTCATACACGCCGCGCGACTTGATGCCGACCAGGCGATTCTCGACGAGATCGACGCGTCCGACACCGTTGCGCCCGGCGATTTCGTTGAGCGCGATCACGATCGCCGCGGGCGACATCGCCGCGCCGTTGACGGCCACGGGAACGCCGGCGTCGAACGTGATGGCGACTTTCTCCGGCGCGTCGGGCGCAGTCATCGGATCGACGGTGAGCTTGAACATCGACGCTTCCGGCTCGAACGACGGATCTTCGAGCGGGCCGCCTTCGTGCGAGAGATGCCAGAGGTTGCGATCGCGCGAATACGGATCCTTCTTCGTCACCGGCACAGGGATACCGCGCGACGATGCGTAGTCGATGGCGTCTTCGCGCGAGACGATGTCCCACTCGCGCCACGGGGCGATGACGGCCAACTCCGGCGCGAGCGCCTGATACGCGAGCTCGAAGCGGACCTGATCGTTGCCCTTGCCGGTGCAGCCGTGCGCGAGAGCGTCGCAGCCGGTGGCGAGGGCGATCTCAACCTGTTTCCTCGCGATCAACGGACGGGCGGTGGATGTGCCGAGGAGGTAGTCCTTCTCGTAAATCGCGCCGGCTTTCAAAACAGGAAAGAGGAAGTCGCGCGCGAACTCTTCCTTCGCATCGATGAGATGGAAGTCGCACGCGCCGGTCCGGTACGCTTTCTCCGCCAGCCCCGCCGTCTCCTCGGCCTGCCCAACATCGACAGCCACGGCAACAACTTCGCAGCCGTAGTTTTCCTTGAGCCACGGAATGATGATCGAGGTGTCGAGGCCGCCGCTGTAGGCGAGGGCGACTTTTTTGTAGGTCTTCACGCTGCTTTCTCCTTGGAAACCGGCTGTCGGCTGTCGGGTGTCGGCTGTCGGGTTCTTCATGCTGCTGTCCGTTGTTTCGCTGGTTCTGCGGTCTGCGTCCCGACACCCGACACCCGAGAGCCGAGAGCCACTTCCAGCGCGTCGATGAATTCTGCGAATGCCTTCTTCGGCGTCACGTACGGCGGCAGAAGGCGGATGACGTTTTCGCGCGCGGTGCCGCAGACGAATCCCTTGGCGAGCAATTCGGCGACGACCGGTTTCGCGGGGCCATCGAGCTCGATGCCCCACATGAATCCTTGCCCGCGGATTTCAACGATGGATGGATTGCGCGACTGCAGCGCGAGCAACTGTGCATTGAACCAATCGCCGATCGTCGTGACGCGATCGAGGAGGTTTGACTCTTCGATCTCATCGAGCACTGCCAGTCCGAGGCGACAGGCCACGGGATTGCCGCCGAATGTCGTGCCGTGGTGGCCGGGCTTGACCACCCCTTCGATCGCCGCCCCCGTGAGCACGGCGCCGAGCGGCAGCCCACCGCCGAGCGGCTTGGCGAGCGTGACGATGTCGGGGACGATGCCACTCTGCTGGAAGGCGAAGAGCGTTCCGGTGCGCCCGAGGCCGCATTGGATTTCGTCGAAGATCAGGATCGCGCCGGTGCGGTCGGCGACGCGGCGCGCGGCGGCGAGGAAATCGTGCGAAAGCGGGATGATGCCGCCCTCCCCCATCACCGGCTCGAGAAAGATCGCGCACGTCTTTTCATCGACGGCTGCTTCGAGTGCGGCGACGTCGTTCGGCTCGATGAACGTGACGCCGGGAATCAGCGGCTCGAACGGAGCGCGATAGGCCTCGTGGCCGGTCATGGCCAGCGATCCCATCGTCCGCCCGTGGAAGCTTTCGTGGAGCGCGACGATGCCGGCGCGGCCGGGATTGGCGAGCCGCGCGAATTTCAGCGCCGCTTCGTTCGCTTCCGTGCCGCTGTTGCAGAAAAACGCGCGGCAGAGTCCCGAGGCGCGCACGAGCCGCTCGGCGAGCAGCCCCTGAGCCGGGTGGTAGTAGAGATTCGAAATGTGCAGCAGCGCGTTCGATTCATCGCGGAGCGCCTTGATCAGGCGCGGATGGCGATGGCCGAGCACGTTGACGGCGATGCCGCCCAGCAGGTCCCAATATTCGCGGCCGTCCGCGTCGGTGATGCGCGCTCCTTTTCCGCTGCGCGGGTGAAACGGCGTGCGCGCGTATGTGCCGAGGAGGAAGGCCTTCTCGCGCTCTTCGACGGCGGCGGGCGATTCGTCATGCAGCAACAAGGTTCGTACCTCCCTCTTCTCCAATGGTGATTCGCCGCACGCCCGATCCGAGCGCGTGCAGCGCGGCTTGCAGCTTCGGCCGCATGCCGCCGGTGACGACTGAAGTGCCGAGGAGCGCTTCCGCTTCGTCAGCGTGCAGTTCGGCGACGACGTTGCCGCGCGCATCGAGGAGGCCGGCGACGTCAGTGATGAAGATCAGCTCTTCGGCCTCGAGCGCGACGGCGATCGCGGCGGCGGCGGAATCGGCATTCACGTTCAACAGCGTTCCGTTCGGGCCTTCGGCGACGGAGGAAACGACCGGCAGGATTCCGCCGGTCAGCAGCGCGTTGATGAGCGTCGGGTCGCCGCCGGTGACGCTGCCGACGTGGCCGAGGTCGACGCCGTCGATCTCCGGATGGACCTCGGCAGTCAGCGTCGACGCGTCGCATCCGCTGACGCCGGCACAGCGCACGCCGATCGCTGCGAGCTCCGCAACGAGCATTTTGTTGACGGAGCCGGCCAGCGTGGAAACGACGACGTCGAGCGTGGCGTCGTCGGTGACGCGAAGTCCGGCGTACGTCCGCTTCGGGATGCCGAGGCGCTTCAGGTTCGCGTCGACATGCTTGCCGCCGCCATGGACGAGTACAAGCTCTTCGCCCTGCTTCCATTGCGTGGCAATCGCGTTCAACGCTTCGGCGCGCCGTACCGGATCGTCCAGAAGGCTTCCGCCCAATTTGATGACGTTCATCAGACCAGCGCCTCCGTCTCCGCGAAGCCGTACATGCGGTTGAAGTTCTGCACCGCCTGCGACGCGGCACCTTTGAGCAGGTTGTCGATGACCGAGACGATGACGGCGCGCCGGCCGCCGTGCAGAAGCTGGAAGCCGATCTCCGCGCGCGGCGTGCCGACGACGTTCTTGAGCTCCGGCAGTTGTCCTGCCGGCAGCACGCGCACGAACGGCGCGTGTTGATAGACGCGTTGATAGGCGTCGGCGATCTGCTGCTCGGTCATGGCGTGCGTGAAGCCGATGTGCATCGTCGAGAGGATTCCGCGATGGACCGGCAGCAGATGCGCGACGAAGACGACCGGCGCGCGATCGCCGAGGTGAAGCTGCTGGCGGATCTCCGGCTCGTGGCGATGCTGGCCGACGCCGTACGCTTTGAAATTGCCGAACAACTCGGCGAAGGAAAAGTTCAGGTCGGCCTTCTTGCCGGCTCCGGAGACGCCGCTCTTCGAGTCGCAGATCACCGGCTGCTCGCGGTCGATGGCGAACGTGAGCGGCCGCAGCGCGAGCAGGATCGACGTGGGATAGCAGCCTGGATTGGCGACCAGCCGCGCGTTCTTCAACTCGCCGTTGCAATACTCGGTCAGTCCGTAAACAGCCTCGCCGAGCAGATTCGGGCGCTCGTGATCGAAGCCGTACCACGCCGGATACATCGACGGCTCTTCCAGCCTGAAGGCGCCCGAGAGGTCGATGACCTTGACGCCGTTGTCGAGAAGCTGCGGTGCGAGATTGGCGGAAACTTCATTCGGCGTGCAGAGAAACACGATCTCCGGCTGAGCTGCCAGGAGCGCCTCCATCGTGAACGGCTCAGCGATGAACTGCGGCAGCGTCGGCGTGACCGGACCGCGGGCGGTGCTGCTCGACGAGAAGAGCGCCACCAGCTCCACCTCGGCATGGCGGGCAAGGATGGCCGTCAGCTCGGCGCCGGAGTAACCGGTGGCGCCGACGATGGCTACACGCTTCCTTGTGTTGTTCGTTTCAGTCATGTTCGTGTCCAGGAAAAACTCAGCGGGCATTGGGACGAGCGGTGCGGCGGATGCCGATCGTTCGTCGCACGCGGTCGACAAACGCCGAGGCAGCGTTCGGGGTGCGGAAGGCCACGAAGATGGTGTCGTCGCCGCCGATGGTGCCGAGAACGCCATCGATCGAAGCAGCGTCGATAGCGCTGGCCACCGGCTGCGCGCTGGCCGCCGGCGTGCGAATGACCACGAGATTCCCGGCCGTATCAGCGCCGGTGACGTATTCAGCGACGGCCTGCTCCAGCCGCGTCTCGACGACGTCGCGCGGCGCGAAGGCGACGACAGCGCCGCCGGCGAAGGCGTCGCGCGTGACATACCCGTTCGGCGACTTGGCCACCCCGAGCTCGCGCAGGTCGCGCGACAGAGTCGGCTGCGTGACTTTGAAGCCCCGCTTCTTCAAAAGCGCCAGCAACTCGTCCTGCGACTGGACGGACTGCTCGCCGACGATGCGAAGAATCTCGTCGCGTCTGCGAAGCCCGTCCCCGTGCGCATGAATATTCATCGTCGTGAATTTTTATGCATTCCTCGGCCGATGTCAACAGAGTGGTGGTTGCTGCCATTCCGGGCATCGCGCTGGACCAGACAAGGCGCCTATGATTCCTCCTCATGCGCATCGCGATCGTCGCCGCCCTCCTCGCTGCCTCGGTACTCAACGCCCAAACCCCGCCCAAACCCGACCCGCCCATCGGCATGACACCCGAGGCGATGGTTTGGACGGATGGGCCATCAACGCTGCCGCCGGGATCGAAGATGGCGGTGCTCGAGGGGAGTCCGAAAAGCGATGGGATGTTCACGATGCGCGTGCGCATCCCGGCGGGATCGGCCATTCCGCCGCACTGGCATCCGCGGCAGGAGCGCGTGACCATCCTCTCCGGCGCGGTCGACCTCGGCTTCGGCTCGGTCGCCAACGCGGGCAACACAAAGCGCTATCGCGCGGGCAGCTTCTACGTGAATCCGCCGCGCGTCATGCACTTTCTGTTTTTCCCCGAGGCCACCGAGATGCAGATGACGGGGATCGGGCCGTGGGAGTTGCAGACGAGCGACATCAGCGTGAAGGCCGGCGAAACGGCGACCGCGACGGCCTCGGTGCGCACCATCACTCCGCTGCCGGGCAGCGAGCTGGCGCCGTCGATGACGATCAAAGCCGTCGTCGATTACAGCATCCGCAACTTCAAGCCGTCGACTTATTCACTGATGATGGTTTTTGAATCGACAACACCGGATCGAACGTTCGGCGTCGGACCGATGATCACCGTGACCGGCGATCGCCCAGTCGCGCCGCCGCGGCCGAACTTCCTCGAAAACGCCACCGGCACGGTCACGCTGACGCAGGATCTCGCGCGCGTATTTTCGAGTCCCCAGTTCAAGCGCCCGATCCGCGTGCGCATCTTCGTGCAGGAGCAGGTCAGCGAGAGTTCAAGCCGCACCGCGGGAATGAGCGACTGGATCGAGTTCCGGTGACCGCCGGTTACGCGCGGTACGAATGAGCGTCACCAGCCACCACCAGAGAAAAAAACCAAAGCACCAGCCGGTCAATCGCCGTGTACAGATGGTCGGCGGCGCCGCCGTACGCGTGCGCATAGCCCGCGTGGGGGATGCTGCGGACCATGTCGCCGAGGTGCCCACGTCGTCAGTACCGAAGATCAGGGCGGCGGGCACGATGCGAACGCCAAACGCGATCAGCAGAAGACGCCGCTCGGGCGTTCTCATCAGGCGGCGCAAGAGGTTCACAGCTCCATTCTGTGGGCACCTGGTTTGCGTGTGAGGCGGCAGGAGGCGTCAATGTCCCGAGTGGAACCGAAGGAACGTCCGGCGAAACGCGAAGCGCAGGAAGGCCGCCGGCAGCCGGGCACCCGCGCCGACCGCACGTCCGCGAAGGCTGAGCGCACCGTCCAGGAAGCGCCTCGGAATCAGGATCGCCGCAGTTGAAGAACCGGACGCTCGGTCAATCTCTCAGCGTTTCCGCCATCGGCCTCGGCTGCATGGGGATGTCGGAGTTCTACGGCTCCCACGATGATGCGCAGTCGATCGCCACGATTCATCGCGCCCTCGACCTCGGCTGCAACTTCCTCGACACGGCCGACATGTACGGACCGTTCACGAACGAGAAGCTGGTCGGCCGCGCCATCCGCGAACGCCGCGACGAAGTCGTCCTGGCAACGAAGTTCGGCAATATGCGCGGCGAAGACGGCGCCTTCCTCGGCATCAGCGGTAAGGCGGACTACGTGCGCAAGTCCTGCGACGCGTCGCTGCAACGCCTCGGCGTCGATCACATCGATCTCTACTACCAGCACCGCGTCGATCGCACGACGCCGATCGAGGAGACGATCGGCGCGATGGCCGATCTGGTCCGCGCCGGCAAGGTCCGCCACCTCGGCATGTCCGAGGCGGCGCCGCAAACGATCCGCCGCGCGCATACGATTCACCCCATCACGGCGCTTCAGACCGAGTACTCGCTCTGGAGCCGCGATCCCGAGGACGAGATTCTGCCGACCGTGCGCGAGTTGGGAATCGGCTTCGTCGCCTACTCACCGATCGGCCGCGGATTCCTCTCCGGCCGTTTCAAGACGATCGACGACCTCGAACCGGCCGACTACCGGCGCCAATCACCCCGCTTCCAGGGCGAAAACTTCGAACGCAATTTGGACGTGGTCTGCCGCATCGAGGAGATCGCGAAATCGAAAGGTGTGACCCCCGCGCAACTCGCGATCGCCTGGGTGCTTGCCCAAGGCGACGACATCGTCCCGATCCCCGGCAGCAAGAGCATCGGACACCTTGAAGAAAACATTGCCGCCGCTGACATCGAACTGACCGCCGACGATTTGGCGCGAATCGATGAAGTCGCGCCGAAAGGGGTGGCGGCCGGCGATCGCTATCCGAGCATGGCGCACGTGAATGGGTGATGGGCACGTTGCGTTATCCTGATGCGCAATGGCAACCACGATCAGCATTGACGACGAGATTTTCGAGCAGCTTCGCGCGCGAGCCGAGCGGGAAGCGACAACGGTCAACCGCTTGATCGAAGATTCGTTGCGCGGTGCGGCCATGACGCGTGACGAACACACCTCAGACAAGCCGTTCGAACTTGTCACATTCGGTAAGGGTGGCCAGTTCACCAGCTATGACGTGGATCGGACGTCGGCGCTGATCGAACTCGACGACATTGCAACTCATCGCAACTAGATGGATCTACTGGACATCAATGTCCTGATCTATGCCCACCGCGAGGACTCGCCGGAGCATGATCGCTACGCCCCATGGCTAACGGCGCTTGCGAATAGCTCTTCGCCCTTTGCACTCTCGTCGTTCACGTTGGCTGGCTTTCTTCGAATTGTGACGAACCCTCGCATCTTCCAGCCAGCGACTCCGATGGATCAGGCATTGGCGTTCTGCCAGCAGTTGATCGCGCGGCCGACTGCGTCAATCATTCAGCCGGGCCAGCGTCACTGGCAGATCATCGTGGAACTGATCGAGAGCGGTGGAGTTCACGGCGCAATGGTTAGTGATACGTACCTTGCAGCTCTCGCAATCGAGCACGACTGCGAGCTAGTGACAAGCGACAAGGACTTCGCACGCTTTCCAAAGCTTCGGCATCCGCTTAACGAGAGCGCATGATTGAACATCCTGAGGACGACATCACACCGGCACAGCGCGAAGAGCTGGAGCGGCGATGGATCGACTTACAGCGGAATCCGGATGACGGCGAATCCTGGAGCGACGTGATGAAGTCGCTTCAAGAGAAATGACCGATCCGACATCGTTGGAGCGCTCAAAAAAAACAGCCCTACACCTCAATCCCCACCGCCCGCATCAACTCCAGCGCGTTGCTTTTGGTAACGACGCCGGGGCGCATGCGGTAGTCGAACATCACCGAGCCGTTTTCGATGTGGTCTTCGAAGTGGACGTTGGCGGCGCGCGGCGCGAGGTCGTCCGCGATTTGTGCGAGGGCGAGATCGTGCGTTGTGGCCAGGCCGATGGCGCCTCGGCTTACCAGGCCGCGGATGATCGCGGCGGCGCCGATGCGGCGGTCGTGGGAGTTCGTGCCGCCGAGGACTTCGTCGAGGAGGAAGAGGAGCGGCGGGGGGATGCGCAGGACGTCGCGGATGCGAAGGATCTCGGCGTAGAAACGCGACGCGCCTTCTGACAGCGAGTCGTTCAGGCTGATCGACGCGCCGACGGACATCGGCGTCACGCGCAGCCGCGCGGCGCAAACGGGCGCGCCGGCGAGCGCGAGGATCGTGTTGACGCCGATCGCGCGGAGCAGCGTGCTCTTGCCGGACATGTTCGAGCCGCTGACGATGAGCAGACGCAATTCGCCGCCGATGCGGACGTCGTTCGCGACGCGGCGATCGTCCGGAATCAGCGGATGGCCGACGGCGTCGCCGTCGAAGAGCGCGTCACCGTCGACCACCTCCGGCATCGCGAACAGCGGATGCTCGAACGCGAAGGAGCTGAGTGAGAGGAGTGCCTCGATCTCAGCAATCGTTGAGATCCATTGCACGATCTCCGCGCCCGATTCGAGGCGCCAGCGTTCGATGGCGAAGGCAACGTTCGTCGTCCACAGAAACAGCAGCGCGAACGGGGCGAAGAACTGGTTGCGGCGCGCGTCGAGGAGCGCGACGAGCTTTCGTAACCGTTCGATCTGGCGCGAAGCAGGGACACCGTTTCGCTCCAGCTTCGAACGGAGTGCGATCAGTCGCGGTGCGGAGAACGTTTGGCGCTCCATGACGCTGAGCAGTCCGGCCAGCAACGCGAGCGCGGGTTCGCGCCGTTCGACGGCGCTGACGACTTTCGCCACACGCTCCGCCATTTGCCTCGCGAAGAGGCTGACCACGACGATCATCACGATCAGCGGCAGCGACGCGTACGGCGAGTACAGCGGCATCGCGCCGGGATTCGTGGCGTTGACGAGCCGCGATATCAGCGACGGGATTCCAATCGCGAACGCGATCACCGCCAGCGCGGTGATGACGATCGAGGCGATCCGTTCGCCACGTCCGAGGAGCGATCTTTCGCGCGACCAGTCGTCGAGCCTCGCCTCCTCGACCTCGGCTGCAACTTCCGCGGTAATGACGAACGTTTCCTCGCGCAGATCGATGCGATCGCGCAATTCGTTCACCGCCATCTGCCGCTCGCGAACCTCCGCCGCATTCACATCGCCGGGATGCAGCAGCCAACGCGCGAGCGTGGAGCGTCCGGCAGCGGTCGTGGCGATGCAGAGGAGCTCGTAAACCGACCCCTTGCCGAAGACATCGAGATCCGCGGCAAACGGATGATGCTCGGTCGCGAAGTTGCTGCCGTCGAATCCCCTCCCCTGCCACGTTCCATTCACGCGCTCGATACCGCGTTCGCAAAACCTCGCCGCGGCCTCGGCATGCCGCCGGCGATGGATCAGACGGTCGTGCGCGACGATGAGCGCAACGAAGGCAACGATCGGAATCGCAATCCATCCACTGAAGTGAAGGACGGCGACGAGAACGGCCGCGAAGAACGAGACGATGCGTCCGATGGAGACGGCGCGTTCCTTCGCGCGCAGCGACGCGGCCTCGGCGCGATGGTTCGCGAGTCGGTCGTTGTAGATGGTGTGAGGATCGGACACGGACCGCGAGTATATGCAGCATGCCTGTGTGGCACAGACACTCTTGTCTGTGCTGGTGAGGTTCGGGAGTGTTGCGAATAGAGCCGCTGCCTGAGGTTCAGCCACTGCACCTTGCGAGAGCACAGACAAGAGTGTCTGTGCCACACAGGCCGCTAGAACAACGCCATCTGCGTGTTCAGCGCGGGCAACCGCGGGCGCGCCGGGCGGCGGCGGGCGATCTCATACACGCCTGTCGCTTCGAACTGTTTCGCGATCGACAGCTCGAGTTGGTTCGTGGCGCCGAGGCGGGAGAGGAGGCGTGTGGCCATGTCGCGGACGATCGACTCGTGATTGTTTTTCTGCGACAGGTGGATCAGGCAGAGGTTTTTCAGGTCCGCGCCGATCATTCGTTGCACCGCGGTCATCGAGTCGTCGTTCGAGAGGTGGCCGAAGCGGGACATGATGCGGCGCTTCAACGACCACGGATAACTGCCCATCCGGAGCATGTCCAGATCGTGATTGGCCTCAAAGAAAAGGCCGTCGCAGTCGGAGAGATGGCGGATCACCGGCGCATCGGCGTGGCCGAGGTCGCTGGCGACGCCGACGCGGGTACCGTCGCGCGACTCGATCACGAAGCAGGCTGGATCGGCGGCGTCGTGCAGCGTGCGGCGTGCATGAATATTCAGCTCACCGATTGTGAATGTTGAATCGTTTGGGAAAACGATCGTCGTCGTGACGTCGCGATTGATCCTGCTTGCGTCGAGCGTCCCCTGCGTGAGGTAGATCGGGATGTGGTACTTGCGAGCGATCGAGCCGGCGCCGCGAATGTGATCGTAGTGCTCGTGCGTAATCACGATCGCCTGCACCTGCTCGATCGTTTTGCCCACCTGCTCCAGGCGTTTGCGCGTCTCGCGCGGGCCGAGGCCGGCGTCGACGAGGATGGAAGTGCCATCGCTCTCGAAGTAGTACGAATTGCCCGCACTGCCGGAGGAAAGAGGCGCGACGATCATTGGCGATCATGGTAGCAGGGCTGCGGATACAATCCGCGCCGCATGATGGAGCGCTTCATCGTAGAAGGCGGCCGGCGGCTCGAGGGCCGCATCAAGCCGGGCGGCAACAAGAACGCGGCGCTGCCGATCCTCGCGGCGTGCCTGCTCACCGACGAGCCGATCGTGCTCCGCAACCTGCCGGATATTCAGGACGTTCGGGTCATGCTCCAGATCATGGAAGGCATCGGGGCGTCCGTTGAGAGACTCGAACCGAACGTGGTGCGCATCCACACGAAAGGCGAATGTTCCGCCGAGCCTGATCCCGATCTCTCGCGAAAAATCCGTGCATCGATCCTGCTGGCCGGACCGCTCCTGGCGCGATGCGGCGCCGCGAATATCGCCAAGCCGGGCGGTGACGCCATCGGACGGCGCCGTGTCGACACGCACCTCCTGGCGCTCGAAGCGCTCGGCGCGCAGATCGAAGTCTCCGCGCAGGAGTACCGCATGTCGGTGCGCTATCTGCGCGGCGCAAACATGTTTCTCGACGAAGCCTCGGTGACGGCGACCGAGAACGCAATCATGGCCGCGGTACTGGCCGAGGGTGAGACGGTGATTTACAACGCCGCCGCGGAGCCGCACGTTCAGGACCTCTGCAGTTTTCTCAACCTCCTCGGCGCGCAGATCGACGGCATCGCCACGAACTCGCTGCGCATTCGCGGCGTCGACTCGCTGCACGGCGGCGAGTTTCACATCCCCAGTGACCACATCGAAGTCGGTTCGTACATCGGACTCGCGGCGGTCACGCGCAGCGAGTTGGTGATCGAAGATGCCGTTCCAAATCACATGTACTCCGTTCGCTACATGCTCGAGAAGGTCGGCATCGACATCAAGGTCGAAGGGAAGGACATCCGCGTCCCGAAGGACCAGGCGTTGCGCGTCCGCTACGACATCGGCGCCGCGGTGCCGAAGATCGACGACGGTCCCTGGCCGCTGTTTCCGGCCGACCTGCTGTCGATCATGATCGTCATCGCCACGCAGGCCGAGGGGACGGTGATGATCTTCGAGAAAATGTTCGAGTCGCGGCTGTTCTTTACCGACAAGCTCATTCAGATGGGCGCGCGCATCATCCTCTGCGACCCGCACCGCGCCATCATCGTTGGGGGCCATCGACTCACCGGCGCGGAGATCTCGAGTCCCGACATCCGCGCTGGCATGGCGCTGCTACTGGCCGCGCTTTGCGCGAAGGGCGAGAGCGTGATTCACAACGTTCATCAGATCGATCGCGGATACGAGCGCATCGAAGAACGCTTGAATCCGCTCGGCGCGCGCATCCGGCGCGAGAGAGATTCGTAGCAGTTCGCCGAAAGAGACCCAAATGTTGAATGTTGAATGTTCAATGTTGAATGTTGAATGAAAGGCCAGGATCCCCGTGGTCATTCAACATTCAACATTCAACATTCAACATTCAACATTGGCTTTTGACGTTTGTACGCCCGCCGTCATGGGCATCCTCAACGTCACGCCCGACTCGTTTTCCGACGGCGGCGTGCACTTCGATCAATCGAAAGCCGTCCACGCCGCGTTGCAGATGGAGGAGGACGGCGCCGCAATCATCGACGTCGGCGGCGAGTCGACGCGGCCTGGCGCGGAGCCTTTAGCGGCGCAGGTTGAGATCGACCGCGTGGTTCCGGTCATCGAGCAGATCCGGCGCCGGAGCAGTGTCGCCATTTCGATCGACACGCGCAAAGCGGCCGTGGCGGAGGAAGCGATCGCCGCCGGTGCGAACATCGTCAACGACGTGAGTGCGATGCGCTACTCGGCGGGAATGCCGGCGATCGTGGCGAAGAACGGCGTGCCGGTGATTCTGATGCACATGCGCGGCGAGCCGGCCACGATGCAGCAGTTCACGGACTACGACGATGTCGTGAATGACGTGGCCCGCGAATTGACGCCGATGATCGACGCCGCCCTCGCCGCCGGCGTCGATCGCGAAAAAATCCTTATCGATCCCGGCATCGGATTCGCGAAAACGTTCGATCAGAACCTCGAACTGCTCGCGCGTGCGAACGAGCTGACGGCGCTCGCTCCGCTCGTGATCGGCGCGTCGCGCAAAGCATTCATCGGCCACATCACCGGACGCGAGTCCGGCCCCGACCGCGCGCTCGGATCGCTCGCCGCAGTCGCCGCGGCGCAACGCGCAGGAGCGTCGATCGTACGAGTGCATGACGTGCGCGCGACAGTCGATTTTCTGAAGGTGTGGATGGCCATCGCAGCCAGGCGGCAGCCATGAACTGGTACGACCGCATCCTCTCGCTTCAATTCACGTGGCGCGATGCCATCGACATCATCATCGTCTCCTTCGTCATCTACAACATCCTTGCGCTGATCCGCGGGACGCGCGCGATGCAGGTCTCGATCGGCCTGGTCGTCCTCGGCAGCTCCTTCTTCGTCGCGCGCGCCTTCGACCTCCCGGCGCTCGAGGCGATCTCGCGGCAGATTTTGTTTTACCTGCCCTTCGCGGTGATCGTTCTCTTTCAGGCCGAGATCCGGCGCGCGCTGGCGCGGATGGCGTCGAATCCATTGCTGTCGCTCGTGGCCGGCGTCGCGACGCCAGTGCCGTTCGACGAAATCCTCAAAGCGGCCACCGTCCTTTCCGCGCAGCGCATCGGCGCGCTCATCGCAATCGAGCGCGCGCAGAGCCTGCGCATGTACGCCGAGTCGGCGAAGAACGTCGACGCGGTCGTGTCGGCCGATCTGCTGATCACCATCTTCGTTCCCGGCGGTCCGCTGCACGACGGCGCGGCCATCATTCGCGGCAACCGCATCGTCGCCGCAGGAGCATTCCTGCCGCTGACGACGTCGGCCGATCCAAAGCTCGCGCACGGCACGCGTCATCGCGCAGCGATCGGGTTATCCGAGGATAGCGACGCGCTCGTGCTGATCATCTCCGAGGAGAATGGGTCGATCGCCGCGGCCACCGAAGGCGTACTGCACGAACACCTCGACCGCGACCAACTCCTGCAGTTGATGACCGAGAGGCTGAGGGCGATCCGCAAATGACCGCCAACTTCCCGCTCAAAGTCCTCTCGGTCTTCCTTGCGTTCGTGGTGTGGTTCGCCGTATCCGCGCCGCGGCGCGAGCCTGTTTCGGAGCGCGCATTTGCAGCGCCGCTATCGCTGGTGCGAATGCCGCGCGACCTCGCGATTACCACTCCTCTTCCCGACACCGTCAGCGTCCGGCTGCGTGGCCGCGTCTCCGACCTCCGTTCGCTGTCGTCGCAGAACCTCGAAGTAACGCTCGATGTGAGTTGGGTCACACCGGGCGACGCAGTTATCACGCTCAGTCCGCAGGCCATGAGCGTGCCGCCGCAGATCGATGTTGTGGCGATGGAACCGACCAAACTGCGCTTCCACGTCGAGGCGCTGCGGCAGAAAGTCGTCCCGATCCGCCCGTTTCTGATCGGGCAGCCGCCGCCGGGATACACCGCCGGCGATCCGACGCTCGTGCCCGATCACGCCCTGATCTCCGGTCCGGCCTCCCAGATCCGGAACGTCACGGAGGTGGCCACCGAACGGATTATCATGACCGGCCGCACCGACACGTTCCTGCAGAACGTCACCGTCGTTTCCGACTCGTCGCTCATCCGCATCATCGAGCCGCAGACGACGCAGGCCACGGTGCCGGTGAACCCGGAGATCGGCCCGGCCGCGCCGGTCACCACCACGACCGATACGGCGGCGGAGACGGCGCCCCAGAAACCAAAAGGCAAAGGCGACTAACGATCGATGAGAACCCTCTTCGGCACCGACGGCATCCGCGGCAAAGCGCACCAGTACCCGTTCGATGGCCCGACGATGTTCGCGCTCGGCGAGGCGCTCGCGCACCGGCTGAAGCAGGGACGAGGGACGAGGGACGAGGGAAAATCTGACGCGCCGCTTCCTCCCTCGTCCCTCGTCCCTCGTCCCTCGATTTTGATCGGCATGGACACTCGCGAATCCGGTCCTGATATCGCCCGCGCCCTCACTGCCGGCATCGAGCAGGGCGGCGGTCAGGCCATCTTCATCGGTATCGTCCCCACTCCCGCCGTCGCGTATCTCTGCCGCACCTCGGACGCTGCGGCCGGCATCTCGATTTCCGCCTCGCACAACCCGTTCGAAGACAACGGCGTGAAGATTTTCGGACATGACGGGATGAAGATTCCGGATTCGGTCGAGGAGCAGATCGAGGATGAATTGCGCGCCATCCGCCGCGACAGCGTCACCATTCCGGAGATTGCGATTGAAGACAACACCGAGCTGATCGAACGCTACGAACGTTTCCTCGATGACGGCGTCGCTCCTGACGCACTTCGCGGACGCAGGATCGTGCTCGACACCGGCAATGGCGCGGCGTTTCGCATCGCGCCGGAGGTTTTTCGGCGTGCGGGCGCCGAGGTTGTTGTGATCAATGACCAGCCGGACGGCCGCAATATCAATGATGGATGCGGGGCGATGCATCCCGAGGGACTGGCGAAGGTCGTCGTCGAGCAAAAGGCGGATTTCGGAGTTGCCTTCGATGGCGACGCCGACCGCGCCATCTTCGCCGACGACGCCGGAAAGATTCGCGACGGCGACGAAATCATTTACCTCTGGGCGCAACGGCTGAAGCGCAACGGCGCGCTCAAAGGCGGCTGCGTCGTCACGACGGTCATGTCCAACTTCGGCTTCGAGCAACAGTTGCGCGACGACGGCATCGAGCTTTGCCGCGCAAACGTCGGCGACAAATACGTGCTGGAGATGATGATCGAGCGCGGTGCCAGCATCGGCGGTGAACAGTCCGGTCACATCATCGACCTGACCGTGCACACCACCGGCGACGGCATCCACACCGCGCTCGTCTTCGGCGAACTGCTCGCGCAGGCGGACAAGCCCTTCTCGCAATTGCGCACATTCACGCCGATGCCGCAGCTTCTGCTGAATCAGCCGGTCGCATCGAAACCGCCGCTGGAATCGCTTCCGAAGTACCAGGCTGCGCTGGCCGAGGCGCAGTCGCAGCTCGATGGGAAGGGACGCATTCTGGTGCGCTACTCGGGCACGGAGAACAAAGTGCGCGTGATGGTCGAAGGGCCGGACCAAACTCTGATCACGCGCATCGCCGAAACGCTGCGCGACGTGCTGAAGGACGAAATCTCCTGACCGAAGCGCTCCTCCACGACACCGTGATCGCACTGGCCGCACTCGCTGCCGGCGCGATCAACTCGATCGCCGGCGGAGGAACGCTGATCTCGTTTCCCGCGCTGGTCTGGATCGGCGTCAATCCGGTCATGGCCAACGCCACAAATAGTTTCGCGCTCTGGCCCGGCTCGTTCGCGGCCATGGTCGGCTTCCGGCGCGAGCTGGCCAACGTCCGCCGCTGGCTTCTGCTGCTGACGATTCCCGCGCTTGCCGGCGGCGGTGCGGGCGCGGTGCTGCTGATGCACACGTCGACGAAGACGTTCACGCGCCTCGTCCCGTTCCTGATCCTCGGAGCCACGCTCCTCCTCGCGGGACAGGAAGTGATCACGCGCCGTCTCGGCAGCGTCGCCCGCGCACACGAGAATCCGAGCGCGGGCTGGGTGACGTTCGTATTCCTCTTCCAGTTCCTGGTCGGCATCTACGGCGGCTACTTCGGCGGCGGCATCGGCATCCTGATGCTGGCGGCGCTCGGCCTGATCGGACTGACCGACCTGCACGAGATGAACGGCCTCAAGAATCTGCTGGCCATCTGCATCAACGGAATTGCCGCCCTCTACTTCGCCTTCGGCGGCGCCGTACTCTGGCGCGACGGCGCAATCATGGCCGCCGCCGCCATCATCGGCGGCTACCTCGGCGCCCGCATCGCCCACCGCCTCGGCCGCACCTTCGTGCGAAGGGCGGTGGTGGTGATCGGGTTAGGGATGGGGATCGCGATGTTTTTCAAGAGGTGAGGTCCCGTTGAACCACAGAGACACAGAGGACACCGAGAGGGATTTCTCTGTGCCCTTTGTGTCTCTGTGGTGAAATCGTTTTTGCCGCTGACTCTCTTCTTGCAAGGGTGCTTCTCGATGAAACGTACTGCTGTTGCTCTGTCCCTTTTACTTTTCGCCGCCTGCGCCTCCGCCCCGCCCCCACACCCGCCGGCGACTACGACCGTCGTCCCTCCGCCGCCACCCGCGCCCGTTCGTTCCGCGAATGCGCTAACGGGGGTGAGTAGCGTCGCGAAGACCATCGCCGAGCCGCGTATCCGCGTTGGCCTGGTGAATGACCAGACCACCGTCACCTTTCCGCGGCTTAACGGCGGCTACTACATCGTCACCGACACTACCTCCGCCACGATCCGGCGCGGCTTCACGTTGACTGCGCCCGTCAGCGACGCCGCGGCGCACTACGCGTTGCAGGTCAGCACGGTTTCCGACCTCGCCAGCGCCAATGCGCTCGCCGAGAAACTTCGCGCCGATGCGCAGCAGCGCGTCGATGTTCTGCCCGACACCGCCGGCACAGCGTACCGCGTCATCGCCGGAGACTTCGCAACCTCGAACGCCGCGCAGCCGTTGCGCGATCAGCTCACGCAGAGCGGCTACGGCACAAACCTGCTGATCGTCAAACGTCCCAGCGACCAGCCGTTCGAGAAAAAACATCAACTCGTCGACGACGAAGGGGAGCGCACAACGCTCGACGGTGAATCGGTTCTCGTCATTCCGGCGACCGCGGACACGCTCACCATCGCCGACAAGCCGTACCGCACCGCTGCGCGCGTTTTCATCAATCCGCGTGGAACTTACAACGTCATCAATGAGCTGAACATGGAGGACTACCTGCGCGGCGTCGTCCCCGCGGAAATGGGTCCCAAAATTTACGATGAGGTCGAAGCGCTCAAAGCGCAGGCCATCGCCGCGCGCACCTACGCCGTCCGCAACCTCGGGCAGTTCAAAGCCGAGGGCTACGACATTTGCGCCGGTCCCGCATGTCAGGCCTACAACGGATTCTCCGGCGAGGACCCGCTCACCGACCGCGCCGTTCGCGAGACGGCCGGACTCGTGGCCACGTTCAACGGCCAGCCGATCGACGCGCTCTACACCGCCACATGCGGCGGCGAGACCTCGGACGTCGGCACGATGTTCCCGGGCCGCAACGAGCCGTATCTCAAGCGCGTCCGCTGCGTGGAGGATGCAGTGCTGACCATCGCCGGCCGCGCCGACAGTGGCCTGCTCACCGAACAGCAGGTCAATGCGCGCCTTTTCTCCGCGATCGCCGGCTTGCCCGACAGCGGCACGTCGTGGAGCGCGCGCGACGTCGAGCAGGCTGTGACCGCGGCGATGACCAAGCTGCGATTCACCCCGCTCGCCACCGCCACTCCGGCATCATCGCGGCGCGGCGACGTGCTGACCTACCTCGCCTCGGTGCTCGGATTCGACCGCTACTCGACCGTCGTCACGATGCCCGCGGACCGCAACTATTACTTCCCGCAGACGGCGGCGAAGGAGTCGGCGCCGTATCGCGCCGCTGCGTTCCTGATCAAGTTCGCGTTTCTGCCGTCCGAAGGAATCGACCGCGTCGACATGAACGCGGCGATGCCGCGCGAGGAACTCTACGGACTCCTCGGATCGTGGATTCGCAAACACAACGTGATCAGCGACGCAACCGGCAAGATCCTCACCGTGACCGGACGCGACGTCACGCTGAAGATCGACGGCAAGCCGGCGCACTTCACGCTGCCGGTGAACCTGCCGGTCTTTCGAAAAATCGGCGACCGTTATCAGGAGTACGCGAGCGCGCCGGTAACCCTCGGCGACCGCGCCACCATCACTTCGGACGTCAGCAAGACTCCCGTCGCGATGGTGATCAACGCCTACCTCGACGGCGCGTCGTTCGACCACAGCTCGAACTTCGCAAGCTGGACGCGCAGTTTTCGCGCGGACGAGCTGGTGACGTCGATCAACAAACGCAATCCGATCCGCCAGCTCCAGGGCATCCGTCCGCTCACCATCGACGCGTCGCAACGCATCGCGGAGATGGAAGTGACGGCCGAGAACGGCCGCACGTTCATCCTGCGCGGCCTTCCCATTCGCTGGTCGCTCAACGTGCCCGATAACCTCTTCGTCTACGAAAAAACGAAGGACGCCGACGGGATGGACCGCTACACGTTCTACGGAAAAGGATGGGGACACGGCATCGGTTTCTGCCAGGTCGGCGCGTACGGAATGGCCACCGCCGGCTGGACCGCGCAACAAATCCTCACGCACTACTACACGGGGATTGAGATTGTGCCGATGAAGTAAGTAAGAGCGTAGCGCCGTCGGCTCGACGGCGCTACGTTTACGGCTCCGAACCCAACACCAACACGGCCAACGCAACTGCTGCGCGTCGATCCAGCGTCGTCGCGGGACTCAGGTCGAGGAGATCCGCGTGGCCGTCGGCGCCGGGGCGGCGGATGATCCATCCCGCTTCCTCGCCGTTCCAGGTGATCCGCACGTTCGACTGATACGCCGGAGCGAACTTGCCGAAGAATTTGCGGACCAGCGCGCGGCCGAGGGATTCTTCGATCGCTTCGCCGCGCGCGAGGAAATCGTTCGCGTCGAGGATCTCCCAGCGGTTGCGGCCGAAGCGCGAGAAAAACGATTTCGCGATGCGCGCTACGGGCTTGCCTTCGCCTGTGCCGACTGCGTACGTCACGCTCGGAAAGTTCACGCTCGACTGCTGCGCGATCGTGATCGCCGGCGCGGCGCCTTCGAAGATCGTCACGTGCGTCGCCGGGATGAGGATGATGATCATCGCGGAAAACGCGGCACTCAGCATGAACGCGGCGATCGCTGGCAGCGGCCGGCCCTCGATCAGCAGAAAGACGACACCCGCCGCTCCGGCCACGAGCACTACCGACGACATCAACGCCGCAATGACGCCCACGATGCTGGCGAAGCTCCGATACGACATCAGCGCGTTGCCGTTGTCGCCGCGGATGTACGCCGTCTCCCCTGCTGGGACGCCGCTCATGAACTGGAAGCGCGATCGGTCGAGGGCAGCCGAAGGCGGCGGCGAAGTGGGAGCGGGCGTTGGCGATGCTGCCGGTAGCGGCGGCAAATCCGGCATCGGCTCGGTAGGCGGATCGAGAACCGCCACCGTGCCGCCGCCGTCATCCGCTACTCCGCTTTTTTTTTTAGTTCGGCGGACGCGATCTGTTCATGCGGCTGGGTGGAGAGATTGAATCGCTCCAGTGTCGACGTCGGCATCGATTCCAACTGGGCGAAGACGTCCGGCTCCGGCGGCACAGGAACCGGCAGCGGCTGCTCGAACGGCTCCGGCGCGCCATCGCTCTCCGTCGGCAGCTCTTCGGAAAACCGTCCGTAAGTGTTGCCCATACGCACCTTGGCCGAATGCGTCAGCGGCGCGACGCGGATGCGTTTGCCGTTGATGTACGTGCCGTTGGCGCTCGTCAGGTCGTGCACGACGAAGAAGCCGCGCTCGAAGACGATCTCGGCGTGATGCCGCGAAACTTTCGGATCGCGCAGGATGATGTCGTTACCGGGATCGCGTCCCACAGTGAACGGCCGATGCGTCTGTAAGCGGTAGCTCTTCTCCGTACCGTCGAGCCCGACGAAAAAGAGTTTGGCCATGGATTGCGCGATTGTAGCTGATGTGCCGGAGTGAGCTGTGGAATCAGTAGATTAGTGGGCCAGTCGAACCAATCACTAATCTACAGATCTACCGTTTCTGAATCTCTGTCACCAGCTCGTCGATCGATACCGGCTTCGTCAGCCAGCAGCGGATGCGCGGATCAATCTCGTCGGGCGGAGGCTGTCCGCTGATGACGATGACCGGCACGCTGCGGTTGCCGTTCTCGCTGAGTTTGCGGAGAACTTCGCCGCCGTCCATCAGCGGCATCAGCCAGTCGAGCAACACCACATCCGGTTTCTCGGAAGAAATCCTCTCCACCGCCTCGGCACCGTTCGCGGCGAGCTTGACCTCGTAGCCGCGCTGATTCAAACCGATGGCGTACAACCTCCGAACGTCGGAGTTGTCTTCGACGATCAACACTTTCGCCCGGGAGGCCACGCGCCTCCGTTGGTGCAGGTTTCGTGCGCATGTAGAATCCGGGACATGCGTGCCGGTTGGAACGAATACTTCATGGGCATCGCGCAGCAGGCGGCTACGCGCTCGACCTGCATGCGCAAACACGTCGGAGCCGTCATCGTGCGCGACCGCACCGTCCTCTCGACAGGCTACAACGGTTCGTTGCGCGGCTTGCCGCATTGTGAAGATGCCGGCTGCGTGATGGAGGACGGCCACTGCGTCACGACTGTGCATGCCGAGGCCAATGCGATTCTGCAGGCGGCAAAGAATGGGATCGCGATCGATGGCGGCGAGCTTTACACCACCGCCTCGCCGTGCTGGAACTGCTTCAAGCTGATCGCCAACGCGGGTATTCGCCGCATCTACTATGGCGAGTTCTATCGCGACGAGCGTTCGCGCGACGTCGCGAAGGAGATCGGCATGGAGCTGATCGACATCGGCATCCCGGCCGTTGCCGCGTCGTGATCCCGGATGCTCATCCTCGCCGCTGATACGTCGCTTCCCATCCTTTCGGTCGCCCTGGTGCTCGACGATGCGCTCCTCGGCGCGGTCGCGTTGGAGGGCCGCTCGTCGCGCAACGAGAAGCTGCTTCCCGCGATCGACTGGCTGCTGACCGAGGCGGCGATCGAGCGAACGGCCATCGACCTCTTCGCCATCACGCGCGGGCCTGGCTCGTTCACCGGCGTCCGCATCGGACTGGCAACGATGCAAGGTCTTGCGCTTGCGCTCGGCAAACCCGTTTGCGCGATGTCGACGCACGAAGCGATTGCCCCGGCAAACGGGCGCGCCTCGATCGTCGATGACGCCGGCCGCGGCGAGTTCTACGCTTCCGTGTTTGATAACGCTCGCGAGGTCATCGCGCCGCATCTGGCGAAGCGCGAGGAGGTCGATGCGCTCGACCACGTCATCCGTGTCGCGGACGTGATGCAGCGTTCCAACGTCGCCGTCGCCTGCGCCCGCCGCGCGCGCGAAATCGAACTTCGCGGCGACGGCGAGCGGTATCGCGACATCACGCCGATCTACGTCCGGCTTGCGGAAGCCGAGGTCAAACTCCAGCAGAAATGAGCATCGAAGGGCTGATCATCGAGCGGGCGGTGAGCGCCGACCTCCGCGAAGTCCATGCGCTCGAAGTGCGCTGCTTTCCCTCCCCGTGGCGGCGCGAATTCTTCGAGAGCGAGATCACCAACGAAGGCCGCTACAACCTCGTGGCGCGGCGCGACGGCGCGGTGGTTGGCTATCTCTTCGCGACATGGTTCGCCGATGAGATGCACATCAACAAGATTGCGGTCGATGCGAGCCTGCGCCGCCAGGGCATCGCGCTGGCGATGATGCAACGCTGCCTCGGATTTGCGGCGGAGCGCGGCGTGACGTCGATCTGGCTGGAAGTGCGCAGCTCCAACGACGAAGCGCAGAAGTTCTACGCCTTCCTCGGCTTCGAAGCGGAGTACATCCGCAACGGCTACTACCCGGACGGCGAAGCCGCAGTGGTGATGATGAAAGACGTGTGAAAAGAAGAGTGAAGAGTGAAAGTTGCCGGCTTTCACTCTTCACCCTTCACTCTTCACCCTTGTCTTCTTACGATCCACCGCACCCGGTAGCGCGGTGCCGGACGCAGCTTCTGCACGATGGCGTCGCTGACTTCGATTGCGCCGACGACGGCTGACGTGCGGCGCGGCATTGCGGCGATGATCGCGGCTTCGCTGGTGGGATCGTTGCCGGCGTCCGGCCGCGTTGCGAATGCGAGCGGATCGGGAGTGACCCAGCGTCCTTCCAGCGACGCGACGGCTTCGAGCAGCGACGGCGGCTCAGCGACCAGCTCGCGATCTTTGCCGGCCGCGAATCCTTCGACGATGAGCGGCTCGCCCGGAACGTGGACGACGATGCGCGCGGGCAGCGGGTTGTAGACGAGATCCGCATCCGCTTCGAGCTGCTCGGTGTTGTCATCCTCGGTCAGCGCGTTCAGCGCCGTCCGCAGCACGATGACCAGGTCGCGCTCCTCTGAGCTGAGCAGCGGCTGTTGCGTGTCATCTTCATCGCGAAAGAGCGCGGCGAAGATCTCCTTGGCGCGCGGCGGATGTTCATTCATGTAGTCGTACATCGCCCGCACCGCGGAGAAGTAGCGGACGGCGCGCTTCGAGTACGCGCGCAGCTTTTTCTCGGCGTCATCGCGCTGCGGGCGCGTGGCGCGCGTCGAAGTGCCTGGATAAATGGCCAGTTCCGCCCAGCCGTCGCCGCGGGTCACCACCGCCGAGACGGAGACATCGAAGAAGATCTTCTGCAGGTCGGCCGTATCGATCCGCGCGCTCCGCTCCGCGCGAATCAGCTCACCTTTGGCGCGGTCGAGGACGACGCGGTATGACTCCGGGTTCGCGTTCGCAAAACGCAGGCTCCATTCGTCGCGGCCGGCCAGGATGTCCTCGCGAAGATGGTCGTCGCGGGCGCGGTCCTTCGAATCTTTCGTCGTCGGAATCGACGTCGCCGCAGCAATCGTGACGCGCTCGCCGCTGTCGTCGAACGTCAACGTCAGATCGTGATGCACGATCGTCCCGCACGACGCGCCGAACGCGAAGATGGCGATTGCGGAGGCGATGCGCTTCTTGGCTGAGCTCGACAATTTCATCCGGTCTTTCACCCAATGCAACGTTTTATGCGAAATCGCGTGGAAAGTTGTAACGGAGGCAGTCTCTTAACCATCTACCATCCATAGCAATAGGAGGATTGAATGAAGGCACTGCCAGGAAGTGAGAAAGGTCCCGCACCCGATTCTCGTGTGGTCGGCGACGTTGATCCCGAGCACCCCATGATTGTCACCGTAGTCCTGCGGCCGAAACAAGACGTCAATCCGGCCGCACACGCAGCGGGGGCGCAGATGTCGCGCGAGGAGTACACCGCGCGCCACGGCGCCGAGGAGGACGACGTCGCGAAGGTCGAAGCGTTTGCCGCCGCGCATCACCTCAGCGTCTACAGCATCAACCTGGCGGCACGCACCATGGTCCTCGGCGGACGAACCGGCGACATGCAGAAGGCTTTCGGCGTCGATCTGAAGATGTACACCACCGAAGAAAACACGCGGTTCCGCGGCCGCGAGGGCGAGGTGTACATCCCCGATGATCTCGCTGGCATCGTCACGGCCGTCTTCGGCCTCGATGATCGTCCGGCGGCGAATCCGCACCTTCGCAAACTGAAAATCGACGCGGTCGCCGAGCCGCAAATCGCGGTGAAGGCGGCAGCAGAGCCAGCCGCCGCGGCGCCGCACGCATTCAATGCGCCGGCGGTCGGGAAGCTCTATCAGTTTCCGGCGAACCTGCACGGAACGGGACAAACGATCGCCATCATCGAGCTTGGCGGCGGCTACCGGATGTCCGATCTCAATGCCTACTTCCAGGGCCTCGGCATGGCCACGCCGTCGGTGGTTTCCGTCAGCGTCGATGGCATCACGAACAATCCGGGCGTGAACAGCAACGCAGACAGCGAAGTCGCTCTCGACATCGAGGTGGCAGGTTCGATCGCGCCGCGCTCGAAGATCGCCGTCTACTTCGGCCGCAACACACTGGCCGGTTTCCTGAACGTGATCAACGCGGCCATTCACGACCCGATTCGCAAGCCGTCGGTGGTCTCGATCAGCTGGGGCAGCGCCGAAGAGAACTTCACCGCCGCCGCGCGGCAGCAATACGAGGCGGCATTTCAGGCCGCCGCCGCGCTGGGCGTGACGATTCTCGCGGCGAGCGGCGACAACGGCTCATCCGACGGGGTCAACGACGGCAAAGCGCACGTTGACTTTCCTGCTGCCGCGCCGAGCGCGCTCTCCTGTGGCGGCACGCGGCTCCTCGCTACGAACCCGACCACGATCGCCAGCGAGACCGTCTGGAACGACGGGCCGACCGGTCCCGGAGCGGGCGGCGGAGGCGTCAGCAACTTCTTCCCGAAACCGGCATACCAGACCGGTGTCACGGTGCCGGCGTCGCCAACCGGATTCGTGGGACGCGGCTCGCCTGACGTCAGCGGTAACGCCGACCCGGTCACCGGCTACAACATCGTCGTCGGCGGTCAGCGCGTCGTCATCGGCGGAACGAGCGCCGTGGCGCCGCTCTTCGCCGGCCTCACCGCGCTTCTCAACCAAGCCGCGGCACCGCGCAAAGTCGGCTTCATTCAGCCGAAGCTTTACACGACGCCGGGCACCTGCCGCGACGTGACGGCGTCCAGCAATGACTACTCCGGTCTCCTCGGCGTCTACAGAGCCGGACCGGGATGGGATGCTGCCTCCGGCCTCGGCAGCGCCATCGGAACGCACTGGGTGACCGCGCTCGTCGGGGCGCATCTGGGCCCGCAGCCGCTTCCACCGCAGCCGGTGCTGAATCAGTAATCGTCGGCGCAACGAGGAGGCGCAGTCACTGCGCCTCCTCGTTTTCACGTTTCCTCGCGGATTGCGGCGATCGGATCGAGCTGCGAGGCCATCCGCGCCGGATACCACGTCGCGATGACCGAGAGAATGATCGCGACGATGTTCACGCCGAGGACGTCGCTCGGATCGATGGTCAGCGGCAGATACGCGAGCGGATAAATGCCGGACGGCAGCGGCACGAGGTGGTAGTGGTTGACCGCCCACGACACGCTGAGGCCGAAGATGTTGCCGAGGAGCGTGCCGGAGAGGCCGATGAGCAGGCCGACTTCGAGGAAGATCACGAGGATCGTTCGCTCCGTTGCGCCGAGTGTGCGGAGCACGCCGACCGAGGGACGCTTTTCCAGGATGAGCATGGAGAGCGAGGAGATCAGATTCAACGCGGCCACGAAAATGATCAGCGAGATGGTCACGAACATCACGATTTTTTCCAGACGAAGAGCGAGAAACAACGGCCGGTTGATCTCTTTCCACGTCTTGACCTGCACGCCGGGAAACTGTTTCGCGAGCTGCCCCTGAATCTCCTCGGCGCGATCTTCGGAGCCGTACATTTCGATCGAGGTCGGCTTGCCGCCGGTGCCGAAGAGGCTTTCCGTCTCGCCGAGGTTGAGGTACCCGTCGGGCGGTTGCTCCTCGCTCGTCGCGGGGTAGATGCTGGCGATCCGATACTTGCGCCAGACGGGCATCGGTCCGAACGGCGTGAGTCGCGTACGCGGCGCAACGACGGTGATCGTTTCGCCCTTGTCGAGCGAGAGCGCCGCGGCGAAATCGCGAGTGACGGAGATATCGGAATCGGATTGGAACATGTGCGCCGCGCCGGATCGCAAGCGCATCGGACGCCCTCGACGTTGCCTGTCGTTCGCACCCCAGCCGATGCCACTGACGAGTGGCTGAACAGAGTTCATGCCGAGGCGCCGGCCTGCTGCGGCAATCGCCTCGGCGTCGGCAATCGTCGGCGAGCCGGCCGGCTCGATCAGCAGTTGCGGACTCGACGCCATCAGCCGCCGCTTGATCTGCCCCTGCAAACCCGCCATCAGCGCGAGCGAGATCAACAGCGTAGCCACGCCGACGGCGAGACCGAGCATCGAGATCGAGGAGAGAAACGCCGTATGCCTCCGCTTGCGAGCGGACCAGAGATAGCGGCGGGCGATGCGGGTTTCGATCATGGAATAGGGAGTCGGGGGTCGGGTGTCGGGTGTCGGAGCTGAATCGATTGTCTCCGACCGCCGACCCCCGACTCCCTACTCCCGAGTGGGTCGCATCAGCGGAAAAAGGATCACGTCGCGAATCGACGGCGAGTCGGTGAGGATCATCGTCAGCCGGTCGATGCCGATGCCTTCGCCGGCCGTCGGCGGCATGCCGTATTCAAGCGCGCGGACGTAATCCTCATCCATCTGCATCGCTTCGTCGTCGCCCCGCTCACGCTCGCCCAGTTGCTGACGGAATCGCCGGTCCTGCTCGTCGGCGTCGTTGAGCTCCGAGAAGGCGTTGGCAACTTCCATCCCGCCGACGTAGAGCTCGAACCGCTCGACGTAGTCGGGATCATCGTGGCGTTGCTTCGACAACGGCGAAACTTCGGTCGGAAAATCGGTAATGAACGTCGGATTGATCAGCGCATGCTCGGCCACGGCTTCGAATAGTTCCGCCAGCAGCTTGCCGCTGTTCATCGACGAGATCTTCTGATGCGGCGTATCCGACGATCCATGCGTGCCATCAGCCTTCGGATGGAACGCCTTCGCGCGCGCCACCACCAGACTCTCGAGTTTGCCACGGTCATCGAGCTCGCGGATATCGATCCCGCCGAACTCGGCGATGGCCTGCTTCATCGTGAAGCGCTTGAACGGCCGCGCGAAACTGATCTCGTTGCCGCGAAACTGAACCTTGTCCGTTCCAAGTACCTCGTGCGCCAGCCCGCTGAACAACTCCTCGGTGCGGACGATGAGGTCGTTGTAGTCGGCGTACGCCTCGTAAAACTCGAGCATGGTGAATTCGGGATTGTGCTGCGTTGAGATCCCTTCGTTGCGAAAGTTGCGGTTGATCTCGTACACGCGCGACAGCCCCCCGACGATGAGCCGCTTGAGATACAACTCCGGCGCGATGCGCATGAAGAGATCGATGTCCAGCGCGTTGTGGTGCGTACGAAACGGCCGCGCCGCCGCACCGCTCGCGATCGGCTGCATCATCGGCGTCTCGACTTCGATGAACCCGTTCCCATCGAAGTAGTTGCGGATGTAGCGGACGATCTTCGCGCGCGTCTCAAACGTGGCCTTGACGCTGTCGTTGACGATGAGATCGACGTACCGCTGCCGGTACCGCTGCTCGACGTCCGTAAGCCCATGCCACTTGCTCGGCAGCGGCCGCAGCGCCTTGACCAGAAATCCGAGGTGTGAAGCTTTGATGGAAAGCTCGTTGGTCTTGGTGCGGAAGACCGTCCCCGCCACCTCCACCCAATCGCCCGCATCAAGGTTCTGATAGAGCGCCCACTCGCGCTCCGGCAGCGAGTCCATCCGGCAATACACCTGAATCCTCGCCGTCTTCTCGGAGAGAACGAGGAACGCCGCTTTGCCGAACGCGCGGATCCCCATGATCCGCCCGGCGATCTTCACATTCGCCTTCGCCGCTTCCAGCTCCTCACCCGACTTGCCGGCGTACGCCGCCACAACCTCAGCGATGGTCGTATCGACATCCGCCGTCGTCGGATACGCATCAAACCCAAGCGCCGCAATGCGATCGAGCTTCTCGCGCCGGACGCGGATCAATTCAGACTCGGAGACCTCAAGTTGTGGTGACTCTTCTGACATGCGGGCGACATCATAGTCACGACCCGACGTAGAATCGACGAACGATGAGCGCCGATTGGCAGGATTACGTGACGGTCGATCCGAGCATCTGTCACGGCCAGGCATGCGTTACGGGAACACGCATCCCCGTTTCTGTCGTGCTGGACAACCTCGCAGCGGGAGTTTCGGAACAGGAAGTTCTGACCAGCTACCCTCGCCTCACTCGCCAAGCGATTCACGCCTGCATCGCGTACGCGGCCGATCTCGCGCGTGAAGAGGTGCTGGCGTGGCCGGCGTAGTCGCTCATGCGGTTCAAGGTTGATGAAAATCTGCCCGAGGAACTTCCTGAGCTTCTCCGCGAAGCTGGATGGGATGCCACGAGTGTCGTTGAGGAGGATCTCGGCGGCTCGGACGACAACCAAATCAATCGCGTTTGTGACGTCGAAGACCGGATTCTCGTTACGTTCGACCGTGGCTTCGCGAACATTCGAGCCTATACGCCGGCGGCTCATCCCGGATTCATCGTGTTGCGGCTGAGAAGCCAAGACAAACCGCATGTACTTACCGTTGCGAGGCGCGTCATCGCTGCACTGCGTGAACGTGAACTGCGTAACGAATTGTGGGTCGTCGAAGAAGGCCGGATTCGGATACGTCTTTCTACCTGAGCTGTCGCTTACTTCCGCGTCAACTCAACGCCCGTGGCGATGAACGACACCTCATCCGCCGTTCCGTCTTCGTTGCGCTTCAACGTGGCGCCTTCGCCGGCCAGGTGATCGGCTTCGGCTTTTGAGAGGGTGTGAATCTTCGTCACACCTTCGGCGCGCGCGGCCATCCCTTTCGCGGTGAGCGGGATGAAGAACTTCTCGTCCTGGAACGTCACGCGGACGGTCTTCTTGCCCTCGGCAGGCGCGAGTTCCATCCAGCATCCCTGAGCGGTACACGACTTCTCGATCACTCCTTCGACGACGACCGGATCCTTCGTGTACGTGCGCGGCGACGCGAGAACAGTCGTAAGCGCGACCGGCTTCGATGACGAGACAGGCGCACCACGCTTGATTACGTCAGCGGCGAAAGTCGTTGTGGCGGCGAGAAGAAGGGCGGCGGCGATCTGGATTGCTTTCATCCGCGCAGGATAACCAAAGCCGGCGCTCGGCAACGTCACGGAAGTGATGCGGACTTCCGGCGAGGTCGTGTCAACTCCCACACGGCGATGAAGCGCAGGCGGTTCGGGTAGGGCGGATCGGGGCGGAAGGAGCGCGGCGGCTCGCCGAGGTCGTAGGCGAGGAGGGCGGCTTCCTCGGTGAACCAGGTGGTGTCGATTCCTTCGGAGCGCGATTGCTGGAGGAGGCGCGATGCGGCGGCAACGTCGTTTTCCGACCAGGCGTCGCGCGCCTTGATCAGCGTCAAGACCGGCTGAGTAATCTCGATGTCGGGAGAGACCGCGGACGTACCGAAGGTTGCCGTGATGCGCTCGCGGGCAGCGAACAGGTGGAGGATCGTGTAGTCGTTGGAGCCAGGCTCGGCGAGGGCAGCGGCGAGACGAAAGCGCCGGATAAGGCCTTCGGCGTCGCCACGGCGGCCGGCCACGTACGCACCGAACGCGTAGGACTCCAGTTCGCTCTGTAACATCCCGGCATCGTGCGCACTGGTGGCGGCCATATCGAGCGTGGTCTGCGCCTGATCAAGATCATTCAGGCTGATGCGCGCGATCCCAGCGAGCATGCGTGAATCCACCGCGACCGGACCGAAGTTCGCGATCGTCGCGCTTTCCGCGGCCGAGTCGAACAGGCGCGCCGCTTCAACCGCGTGGCCGCTGCTCCATGCGATTCTGGCCTGCGTGAACGCGAGCAACGTGGGGAGCTTGGTGAGCTTGCTGCGGGCCAGATCGCGCGTCGCGCCGGCGATGTCGCCGAGCGACGCGCGGTCAGCCAACACGTTGCTGAGACGGCGGTCATCGGGGGCGCTGACGTCGATCTGCGTCAACTGCGCGAGTGCCGCTTTTGATTCGCGGCGGCTGAGGTGCAGGTGAGCGAGTGCCAGGCGCAATCTCCATGCGCGTGGCCGGAGCTCCAATAGCGACGATGCGAGTGCCGTCTCCGTCGACGCGCCGTTCACCGGCTGCAGATAGCGGCAGAGGAGAGCTTCGTAGGGTGACTTCGCATTCGGAAGGCGCCTCTTCGTTTCCGCCGACCACCGCGCTCCGCCCTTGCGGTCGCCGCTGTAGTACGAGAACGACGCCAGGAAGGCCGCAGGCAGCGGTGGATCGTTGTCGCGCCGCACGGCCTCCGTCAGCAATTGAATCGCTTCGGAGCGATTCCCCGCGCCGTCCGCGTGCAATGCCAGCGCGGTGAGGCGGCGGGTCTCGCTGTCGCCGCTCAGGTCAGAACGTCGCAGGTCGTAGCCGTTGTCGATGACTTCATTGCCGCGCGCGATGACGACCGAAATGATTGCGGCACCGAGGATGACGACCAGCAGCACAATCAGGAGCGGTGAAACGTTGCGCCGTGTGACGCGTCGCACCGGCTCGAATGTCTCCAGCCCGCGAAGTGCGTCCGCGACTTCGCCCCCATTCTGAAATCGCTGTGCCGGACTCTTTTCCAGACATCGCTCGACAACAGATCGCATGTGCGGCGGCAGCGGCTTCGCGGCATCACGCGTGACCGGCTCGTCGCGAAGGATGGACGCGATCACCTCCATGTTGCTGTCGCGCTTGAACGGCATCTGGCCTTGCAGCATCTCGAAGAGGACGCAGCCGAAGGAGAAGACGTCGGTGGCCGGCGTGAGCGGTTTCGCGGCGAGTTGCTCCGGCGACGTGTAGCCGATCGTCCCCATCAACAGTCCCGGTTCGGTCAACGTGACCGTTTGCACGATCGAGTCGGCCGCGTTCAATGAGTGCTGCATGCTGGCCAGGCCGAAGTCGAGGATCTTCACGCCACCGGCGGAGGTCAGGAAGACATTCTCCGGCTTCAGGTCGCGATGAATGATTCCCTTCGCGTGCGCGGCGGCCAAGCCGTCCGCGATCGCGGTGGCGATGCGCAGCGTTTCATCGCCCGGGAGCGGCGCCGCCAGTCGCGCGCGAAGCGTTTCGCCTTCGAGCAACTCGGTGACGACGAACTGCGTGTCGCCTTCGGAGCCGACGTCGAAGACCGCAACGATGTTCGGATGCGAAAGCGCCGCGACCGCGCGCGCTTCGCGGCGGAAACGAGCCAGCGATGCCGGATCGTCAGCGAGATGCGCCGAGAGAACTTTGATGGCAACGTCGCGGCCCAGGCGCGTGTCGGTGGCACGATAGACCTCGCCCATTCCGCCACGGCCGATCAGCTCTTCGATCTCGTACGGCCCAAGGCGCGCGCCGCGCGGGAGCGTCATGGTGGGGAAGTATGCGGGATGAGTAGATTAGTGATTAGTAGATTAGTTGATTAGGAAATCCCGACGCTCGCAGCCGTCCTAATCTACTAATCTACTGATCCACTAATCGACTTACCCACTACACCGGCGGCTTGGCCGGCTGCGGCGCAGGCTGCACCGGAGCGCCCGCCGTCGGCGGCGGCGCCTGCATCGACGGGTCCGTCAGCGGCGGCGCGGGCGTGACGATGTCCTTCGCTGCCGGTTGCGTCGATGCCGCTTCGAGACCCTGCTGCACGTAGCCGGGCGGCGTCGCCTGGAACGACATGCTTTCGCGCGCGTGCTCCTTCGGATAGACCTTCAGCAGCGCCAGGTCGATCAACTTGCTGTCGAGGATGCGCGGGTTTACGCGCACGTCCAGCAGCGAGTGATTGATCGTGAACGCCTTCGCGTAGTAGTCGATGGCCGCGTCCTGATGGCTGCGCTTCTCTTCCATCAGCCCGAGCTGGAACAGCGCCGCCGAATGACCAGGCTTGTAGTGCACCGTGCGAGCGAACGCGAAGTGCGAGCCGCTCCAGTCGCCGCGCGACATGCGCACCAGGCCGAGGTTGTACCAGGCCGGATAGAAGTGAGAGTCCGCGTTGACGGCGCGCTCGAACTCCACCTCCGCATCCTTGGGGAAGCCCTTCTGCAGCAGCATCTGACCGAGCTGGTTGTGCAGGCTGGCCGAACGCGGATTGGTTTGCAGCGCGTTGACCGTCGCGGTGATCTGCGCGTCGAGCTGCGACCCGGTGTTCAGGTAGCGCCCGTAAAACGGATTCGCGTACGGGTTCTGATCGCGGTGGTGGATGGAGGCGCACGAAGCCAGCGCCACGGTTGCTGCAATGAGTAGGAGACGTTTCATCATCATTCCTGGATCGGTTTCGCTTTCAACTTCACTTTGCCGTCGACGACGTCCACACGGAAGGCGACGACGTCCACATGATATTTCTCGCGTACGAGATCGCTCTGCTTCTGAATCATCGATTTCAACTGCTCGATGGTGATGTTGGGGAGCCTGCCCAGCTTCAGGTGTTCCTTTTCGATATCGCCGTACAGCCGCTTGATCTCTTCACCGTTCGTACCCGGCGCCACCTTTACATACGGATCGAGCTTCGGCGACGTTACGCGAGGGGCCGGTGGCGGCGGCGCGACCGGCGCGATCGGTTCATTCAAAGCCGCCGCCCGGCGCCGGAAATCGAGCGGACCTTCCTCACGCTCCCGCATCTTGCGGCCCCACATCTCGCGATGCTGGTTGTAGCGCGTGAGGAGCTGCGAGTAGCGGAAACGGCGGGCATTGTCGCGTATCTTCTGTTTGCCGAGCTCGTAGATGTAGACCTCGAGCTGACGCCGCTCGTGCATCGGCGGAAACTTCTGGATGCAGGCGAAGAACTGGTCGTACTTGTTCTTCAGCTTCCGGATGTCTTCTTCGAGCTTGTCCAGCTCGTCGTCCTGTTTGATCACGGTCGGGCCACTACAATACGCGCCCATGCCTAAATCGAGGCCATCCTCGGGAGATTCCGCGCTCCGGAGCATCCCGTCGGTGGAGCGGCTCCTGTCCGGCGATACGTTCGCGCGTTCGATTCGGGAGTTCGGACGGGATGCGGTGAAGGATGCCGTGGTGGCCTATCTCGACACGCTGCGCAACGAGCGGCGACGGTTCGATGCGGACGTCGCAGGCGATGAAGTGCTCAACGCGCTCACTGCCGCCACCGCATCGACACTTCGCCGCGTTATCAACGGCAGCGGCATCATCATCCACACGAACCTCGGCCGCTCGCCGATCGACGCCGAGCTGTGGTCGCGCGCGGCGGCAATCACGACCGGTTACTCGAACCTCGAATACGACCTCGACGACGGCAGCCGCGGACGTCGCGACGAACATCTGACGCAACTCTGCCGGACGCTGTTCGGATGCGAAGCAGCGATCCTGACCAACAACAATGCCGCCGGAACGCTCCTGCTCCTGGCAGCCGTGGCCGGGGGCCGCGAAGTGATCGTCTCGCGCGGCGAGCTGGTCGAGATCGGCGGTTCGTTCCGGGTTCCAGACGTCATTCAGCAAGGCGGCGCGCGCCTTCGCGAAGTCGGAACAACGAACCGCACGCGCGCCGCCGACTACGAATCCGCCATCTCCGATTCCTCGGCGGCGATGCTCCGCGTACATCGCTCGAATTTCGAGATCGTCGGCTTCACCGAGTCGCCGTCGATCGAAGAGCTGGTCGCGATCAGCAAAACGCGCGGCATCCCGTTGCTGTACGACGAAGGCAGCGGGCGCGTCATCGATCTGGCGCCCTACGGTTTCAGCGCGGCGCCGACGATCCGCCAGCTGATCGCACTCGGCGTCGACGCCATCACCTGCTCGACCGACAAACTGATCGGCGCGACGCAGGGCGGACTCATTCTCGGAAGCGAGGAGATCATCAACCGCTGCCGCAAGCATCCGCTGATGCGCGCCCTGCGGGCTGGCAAAGAGTCGTACGCGATCGTCGCCGAGACACTGCGCGCCTTCGCCACCGGCCGCCACGAAATCGAGATCCCGATCTACCGAATGCTGGCCACTCCACTCGTCGAACTGCGCGAACACGCCGCGGAAATGATCGCCGGAACCTCCTGCCGCGTCATCGAAAGCGCCTGCGCCCTCGGCGGCGGCACGACACCAACGGAAACGATCCCATCGATCGCGATCGAAGTGCCGGGCAACGCCAGCGAACTCGCGACGCGTTTTCTCCAAAACGATCCGCCGATCGTAGGACGCATCGTCAATGATCGCTTCACGATCGAAATGCGGACGTTAATGGAGGCAGATCGGCAATCCGTTGCCAGAGCCATGTCGACCTACCACCTGTAGACGAATCACCGCATTGATTCCGATTCTCGCCGTTATTTTCAACCAGACGTAGAGTTTGGGGCAGCCATCGCACCCCCACGAGAAAATTCTGGCGATGGAACTGCCAGGGACATTTACGGGCATTCTGATTGCCGTGTTTGCGGTGCTGCCAGGGTTACCCGGAGAAAAGCTGTACTCGTTTTTTGTCGGCTCGAACTGGCGCGAGGATAGATGGTCGCGAACTCTACGCCTGCTCGCATTTAGTCTATTCGGCCTCGCCGGCTACGCGCTTGTCGCGGCGCTCGTCGGAGCCCCGTTGCCGCAATACATCTCACCCACAGCATTCGAACAGCTTGCTCCCAACCAGCTTGGAGCGTTTGCAGCCGCATTTCTCGGTCACGTATGCGGAGCAACGTTCTTTGGGTTGTTGGCCGGCGTAGGAACGCGCGTTCTTGCGCGGCTGTCGTCCAGGTCGGCGTACTCGATCGCCTGGGATCACTTCATCAACTCGTGCGTGAAAGGCCATTGGGTAACCGTGGGCCTCACCAATGGCGACGTGTATGCGGGTTATATCGAAACGGCAGAGTCGTCTGTCGCCGCTGCGGAACGCGATGTCGTTCTTCGCGAGCCCGCTCTCTACGACCAGCGCCTGATGCGTTACCGTAGCCTTCCGTATCAGTCGCTATTCTTGCTTGCGAGTACAATCGCTTCCGTCGCCGTGATTTTCGACGCTGCAACAGATAAGCGGATGACGCGAATTGGCGAATCGCCGTTTGCGGAGGGAGGCAACGATGGCATCGGAGAAGACTGACCGTAGCTCGAAAATCGATCGCGGTTTCGACCGGCGTGATCGCGAACGGACTGTCCTATATCCGGCGCCTCCCAAAACGAAGCCGAATGTGGCTACGCCACCGCCCCCGCCGACTCCGCGGTTCAAGTAGCCGGCGAGCGCGCCAGCATCCGCTCAATCTGCCCCCGCGATTGCTCGAGCAGCGTGTCCTTTGCGCGGACGCTGACGCCGGCGGTCTCGATCGGCGTCCCGACGCGAATCGTCACAACGCCGGGCGTGATTCGTTTCGCGCCGACGCGGAGGACTTCGTAGGTTCCGTCGATGGCCAGCGGGAGGATGGGGAGCTCCGATCGGATGGCCAGCAGGAATGCGCCGCGCTGAAATGGGCGCATGGCTACCTCGCGCGAGCGGCCTTCCTCGGGGAAGATCACGATCGTGTTGCCTTTGCGGATCCGATCGACGGCCAGGTCGAATGACTTCACCGCCGTGCGCCGGTTCTTGCGGTCGATCGGGATGAAGCCCGCGCGTGCGAGCGCCCAGCCGAAAATCGGGATGCTGAAGAGGCTCTTCTTGGCCATGAATCGGATCGGCTGCGGGATCGCCGCGAAGATGCACGGGATGTCGAAGTAGGAATGGTGGTTGGCGATCAGAATGTAGCGCTTCGCGCGATCGATCGTCTCCATCCCCTCGCCGCGAACGTCGACGCCGGCGCCCCACAACACCACCCGCGCCCAGAATCGGATCACCGGATCGATCAACGGCGACGCCGACGACAGCATGGCGATGAACAGGACTGTCATCGCACACGGAATGGTCACTACGACGGCCACGATGATCGCCCAGATCGTTCGGAGCATGAGCAGCGCATCTTACGACGGAGAGGCCCGGCGCCTGACACCCGAGGCTGACAGGCGGTGTACAATCCGCCTTCTCCAAAATGATCCCGCCCGAGTCTTTCCAAACCATCCATCAAAGGAGAAAGACGTGTCCGACAGCATGACCGCGACGGCGGTCCTTGATAAGCCTGCGGGTGAACCTGTGAGTCAGCCCGTGACCGGCGGCGGCTCGAAAATCAACGACTGCACGATCCACGTGGCCACCGTCAACGGCTCCGGCTCCCAGTCTTCAAACACCGTCCTGATGCGCTCGATCTTTCAGATGGGCGTGCCGGTCAGCGGGAAGAACATGTTCCCCTCGAACATCGCCGGCCTCCCGACGTGGTTCACCATCCGCGCGAACAAAGACGGCTGGATCGCGCGCAAAAAAGAAGTCGACATCATGATCTGCATGAATGCGGCAACGGCGCGGGAAGACGTCATGGCCCTGCAGCCCGGCGCCGTCTGCATCTACGACGCGCCGCTCAACTGCAAAGGGATGCGCGACGACGTCACCTTCTTCGAAGTCCCGTTCGCGAAACTGGCCGGGGAGCTGTCGCAGGACTCGCGCCTTCGCAAGCTGCTCACGAACATGATCTACGTCGGCATCGTGGCCGAGCGCCTCGGCATCGAGCGCGACGAGATCGTGAACGCCATCACCAAACAGTTCAAGGGAAAACAGAAAGCGATCGACCCCAACGTCGCCGCCATCGACAAAGGGATGGCCTACGCGCTCGAAAACCTGCCGGCGCAGCACCGCTGGCGCATCGAACGGATGAACGCCACGGCCGGCAAGATCATCATCGACGGCAATGCCGCCGCCGCCATCGGCGCCATGTTCGGCGGCGTCACCGTCGTCACCTGGTATCCGATCACGCCCTCGTCGTCGCTGTGCGAGTCGCTGATCGATTACATGAAGGAGCACCGCATCGGCCCGGACGGAAAAGCGACGTTTGCGATCGTTCAGGCCGAGGACGAGTTGGCGGCGATGGGGATGGTGTTGGGCGCGGGTTGGGCGGGCGCTCGCTCGCTCACATCGACCTCAGGCCCCGGCATTTCGTTGATGGCCGAATTCGCAGGCCTCGGCTACTTCGCCGAACTTCCCGGCGTCATCTGGGACATCCAGCGCGTCGGTCCCTCCACCGGCCTGCCGACGCGAACGGCGCAGGGCGACATTCTTGAAGTGCATTATCTTTCCCACGGCGACACGCAACATATCGCACTGATCCCCTGCTCGGTTTCTGAATGCTTCGACTTCGCCGGCGAGGCGCTCGATCTTGCGGAGATGTTCCAAACGCCGATCTTCGTCCTCTCCGATCTCGACCTCGGCATGAACAACCACATGTCGGATCCGTTCGTCTATCCGACCAAGCCGTATCGCCGCGGCAAGGTCCTCAGTGCGGAGCAGCTCGAAGAACTCGGCGGAAAGTGGGGACGCTACCTCGACGTCGATGGCGACGGCATCCCCTACCGCACGCTGCCCGGCACCGATCATCTGATGGCGTCGTACTTCACGCGCGGCTCCGGACATGACACCCACGCTCGCTATTCGGAGAAGCCGTCCGACTACAAAGCGACGGTCGATCGCCTGGCGAAAAAGTTCCAGACCGCGAAGCAGTTCGTCCCGCAGCCGGTGATCGATCGCCGTCCGAACGCGACGATCGGACTCATCGCCTACGGCACCACCGACATCGCGCTCGAAGAGTCTCGCTACCAACTCCGCAACGAGCACGGCGTCGAGACCAGCTACCTCCGTCTTCGCGCGCTCCCCTTTACCGATGACGTCAAGGCATTCGTCGAAGACCACGAACGCGTCTACGTCGTCGAGCAGAATCGCGACGGGCAGATGGGCGATTTACTGCGTCTCGAAGTGGGCGATATCCAGCACAAGCTGCGCAAAATATTGCACTACACCGGACTACCGTGCGACGCGCGATCGATCACCGACTCGCTGCTGCAGATGGAAAAAGACGGCACGCGCGTCATCAAGATCGGCCTCGGCGCCGAAGCCGTAACGCAGACGATCGGAGAGGACTAAGCCATGGCTGAAAGCGTTCTCAAACTCCCCAACGAAGCGGCCGCGCCGAAGGAAAACCGCCTCGGCCTCAAAGCGCTCGACTACCAGGGCGGTAAATCGACGCTCTGCGCCGGCTGCGGCCACGACGCCGTCAGCAACCAGATCGTCCGCGCCTTCTACGAGATGAACGTGAAGCCGGAGAAGGTCGCGAAGTTTTCCGGCATCGGCTGCTCGTCGAAAACGCCCGCCTACTTCCTGGGACGCGCTCATGGATTCAACAGCGTTCACGGACGCATGCCCGCGGTCGCCACCGGCGCGATGCTCGCCAATCAAACGCTGGTCAGCATCGGTGTCTCCGGCGATGGCGACACCGCTTCGATCGGCCTCGGCCAGTTCATGCACCTCGTCCGCCGCAACATCCCGATGATCTACATCATCGAAAACAACGGCGTGTACGGCCTGACGAAGGGCCAGTTCTCCGCAACGGCCGACGAAGGCTCGAAGCTGAAGACGGGCGTGATCAACGATCTTCCACCGATGGATCTCTGCGCGCTGGCCGTAGAGCTCGGCTGCGGCTTCGTCGCCCGCGGCTACGCCGGCGATCCGAAACAGATGGTGAATATCCTCAAAGCCGCCATCGCCCACGACGGCCTTGCCGTCATCGACGTCATCTCCCCCTGCGTCACCTTCAACAACCACGACGGCTCGACGAAGGGCTACGCGTATTCGAAAGAACATGATGAGCTGCTCCATCAGATCGGTTTCGTGCAGTCGTACGAACAGATCGAAATCGACTACGAGCCCGGCACGATGCGGGAAGTAACGCTGCACGACGGCTCGCGCCTGCTCCTGAAAAAACTGGAAGAAGACTACGACCCGTCGAACGCCGTCCAAGCCCTCCAGCGCTCGCACAAAGCGATCGACGACGGCGCCATGCTCACAGGCCTCATCTACCTGCGCCCGGAGAAGAAGAGTTTCCTGACGCTGCTGAACATGACCGACAAGCCTCTCTGGTCGCTGAACGAAGCGGAGACGCGCCCCCCGAAGGAAGCGCTCGACCAGATCATGCGCGAGCTGATGTAAGTCGTTCGTAGCGCCGTCGGCCCGACGGCTGGACCGCCAGCGGCTCGCTGGCGCGTCGCGCATTGCCGCCGAGCCGGCGGCGGTCCAGCCAGCGAGCCGCTGGCGCTACGAGCCGCGATACGTTACGGCGCCAATCTTGCTCAGCAATACGGCATGAGCGAAGACGAAAAAGGCGCTACCGAAGAAGACACGCAAAAAATCGAAGTGATCCGCGGCGCCGAAGTCCTCGGCTACGAGGGCGCCGGCCGCGAAGAGCACAGCGGCGAAAACTCGCCAAAGCGTCCCGACGATCCGCGCGACGAACTGGCGGACAACAAGCCGGAAGACATGCGGTAACCCGCTACTTTTTTCGAATCGCCGCCAACCGGCTCTTCGCCTCGGGATGATCCGCGGCGATCTTCAGCACATCCTCGTAGCAACTCTGGGCGCGCGAGATCAGGCCCTCGGTGCGATAGAGGTCGCCGAGGGAAATCAGGACGTCGACTGAGTTCGGATCGAGCGACAGCGCGCGCTGAAAACTCTCCGCGGCGTCGCGGCGCCATTTCGGATTGCGCTCCTGACACGCGCCGAGGAGATGCCAGGCTTCGGCGCGATCGGGAGCGTAGTTGACCGATTGTTTGAGAAGCACGATCGCGCCGTAGTAGTCGCCGGTCGCACTCAGCTCGCGCGCGCGCTGAAAATTCTGATTCGCGATCGAGCGCTGCGCCGCGCGCCGCTGTAGCTCGTCTCCACCGCCTCGTCCCGTGCGCTGATCGAGCAACTTGTCGTATGCCGAACGACGCACCGGATTCTGCAGAACTTCAGACGCCTCATTAATCCGCTTGTTGATCGCGGCAAGCGCGTCCTTCACCACCGGCGGATACGTGGATGGGTTGTATTGATGCTTCTTCTGATCCGCTGCGCCGGCGATCTGTCCGCGTGTGGCTGCGCGCGGAATCTCGAGAAACTGGTAGTGATCGAGCGATGCCAGTTGGCGCGAAACGCCGACCGCGCGCAGCGACCGCTGATCATTCGAACCGATAGCCGCGAGCAACTCCAGATCGCGGTGCATGTCGCTGTCGTCGATCGCTGCGATGGGTCGCGCCGCGTGCGTGATGACCGAGTACAGACCGAGCGCCATCATGGCGATGACCACACGCGCCGCCGTGACCGAGTCACTCGTGAACTGTTTCAGAAACGTCTCGATCGCTTGCGGCTCGTTCAGCGCCTCGGCGATGGTCCGTTCCGCATCCGTCAGCGGAATCGCATCCAGCGAAAACGGGGCGGTGTGGTCCGGTTCGATCGTGCGTTTCAGATCGCCGAGGGAGCGCCGGAGCACGAGACCATTCGTGATGGCGCGGATGCCTTCGAGCACCACCGCCGGCATCGACTGCAGGAACACCCGTTTGTCCGGCTCGATCGCTTCGACGTCGGTGAATGCGGCGGTCCCTTCGTCGAGCGAGAACAGCGGGATGAACAGCGACGTCATCCACTCGCGAAGCAGCGTTTGCCGCGCGGACATGTCGAGAAGACCGGACTCGTGGAACCGCGCCGCCGCCTCGAGCGCATCACCCGCGGCGAGCGGCAGTGCGCGATCCCCGGTGATCACACCGCGGCGCACGAGAAAATCGGCCAGTGAGTCTTCCGGCGCCGTCGACGTGATCAGCGCCAGCTCGCCCTGCGCGAAGTAAAGATTCCGCCGCAGCGGCGCATGCACGATCGTCAGCGAGCCGGTTTTTCGCTGTTGCAGGATTTCTCCCGCGATCACCGCGAACGGTGTGATCTCGATCCGCTCCAGACTCACGCCCGATCCCTATGTCCTTTCGCCGGTTTTAACACAATGTGGCATGAAACGGGCTGCTACAGAACCCGTCTTATTGAGTGTGCGCCCCATTAATAAGCCTCAGAATGCAGCGCCCGCCAACCGTGTTCCGTTTTGCCGAGTGATGACCATGAGACTGATGACGAAGTACGCATTTCTGCTGCTGGCGCTCCTCGCGCTCAGCGTTTCCGCCGGGGCGCAACAGACTTCGGACGATCCCTACGAATTCATCCTGGCCAAGCTTGCCGCCGACGACGGCCGCTTCGACGAGGCACTTTCGCGCATGGACAAGATCGTCGCGAGGAATCCGCAGAATGCGGTCGTTCTCTACGAGCGCGCGATGATTCTCGTTGATGCCTCGAAGATCGACGCCGCGGAAGCCGAGCTGCGCAAGGTCGTCGCGCTGCAGCCGAACTTCTACGACGCCGAACGCGTCCTGGGCCGCGTCCTTCTCGACCGCGCCGGCACCGACAAAACGAAAGTCGATGATGCCCTGCTCCATCTGCAGAACGCGTTCAAAATTTATCCCGACGATCTCGGCACCGGCATGGCCATCTCGCAGATCTACTCCGCCAGCGGCCGTCCCGCCGAGGCCGAGAAGATCATCGCCTCGATGCTCGAGCGCGCGCCCGACCAGCGCGGTCTCAACTACGCCTACGCGCAGGTGCTGACGAAACTCGGCCGCGGTGCGGAAGCGGTCAAGTATCTCGAACGCGCGGTCGAAGTCGATCCCACCTTCGGCCTCGCCATCCAGCAGCTCGTCGACGTTTATCAAAGCACCGGCCAGTACCAGAACGCCGCCGACGTTCTACAGCCGCTCATCAACGAAGAGCCGACCAACCTCGATCTTCAGCGGCAGCAGGCGTACTTCTACCTGCGCGGCGGTCTTCCCGACAAAGCGCGCTCGCGTTTCGCGGCACTGCTCGCGGCCGATCCGAAAGACACCCGCACGCAGTACTACCTCGCGGAGTCGCTCAGCGAACTCGAGCGCTACGACGAGGCCGACCGCATCTACCGCCAGCTCCTCGAAAAGACTCCCGACGATCCCGACGTTCTGGCGGGCTTCGGTCTGACGCAGGTCAGCCGCAAAAAGTACGACGAAGCGGCGAAGACGTTTCGCACGCTGCTCGCGGTCCCCGACGTTCCCGAAGGCCCGCAGACCCTCGCAAAAACGGAGCTCGCATTCATCGATCTTCAGAAAGGCAATCTCCAGCAGGCCATCGACGCGGCGAAGCCGCTCTTTGTTTTTCATGACAAGCCGAATCGGCAACCGATCACCATCGCCATCGACGCGCTTCGCAAACAGAAACGCTATGCCGACGCGGTGACGCTGCTGCAACCGCTGGTCGATAAATACGCCTCCGATCCGTTCGTCAACGCGCGCTACATCGAGATGCTGGCGCGCGCCGGCGACAAAGACCGCGCTCGCGTCGCCGCCTCCACGCAGTCGAAGTTCGGCGTCCAAAACACGATTTCTGCGGCCGAGGCCTACGTGCAGGCAGACCAGTACGATCAAGCGATTGCCGTCCTCCGCGAAGCACTGCGCACGAAACCTGACGAGGTCGATCTGCAGTTCGAGCTCGCCGGGGCGTTGGAACGTTCGGGCAACAAAGCGGATGCCGAGAAGACCTTCCTCGACATTCTCGCCAAGCACCCCGAGAACGCCGCCACGATGAATTACCTCGGCTACATGTGGGCGGAGCAGGGAACCAATCTCGAACGCGCCGCCACGATGCTGACGAAAGCCGTGACGCAGGAGCCGGGCAACGGCGCTTATCTCGATTCGCTCGGCTGGGCCTACTTTCGCCAGGGCAAGCTGGAGCTGGCCGAGAAGTATCTGAATGATGCCGCCCGCATCCTCCCGCGCGACGCCACGGTCCACGAGCACCTCGGCGACGTCCTCGCGAAGCGCGGAGAGACGACGCGCGCACTGTCGCTCTACCGTGTTGCGCTGACGCTCGATCCGGAGTCGAAGGACGAGGCGAAACTGCGCTCGAAGATCGCCGAGCTGGAAAAACAGCAGCAGGCGCAGCAGACCCCGCGGTGATGCCGCGCGTTCTTGCCTTCCTTGCGATCGCCACGATCCTCGCCGGTTGCCGGACCGCACGTCCAGCCGGCGAGGAGACGCCGGTCGCGCCGCTGACGTCGGCATCACCCGCCGATGCAGCGCGCCAGCTCACTGTCCGCCGCGCCCAACTCACCGGCGAGCGAAGCCTGCTGCGCATTCGCGCGACGAACGGCGATCGATCGCAGTCGTTCCGCGCGCAACTGCAGATCGACAACAGCAATCGGATGCTGCTCACGGCGTACACGCCTCTCGGCACGACTGCAATCCGCCTCTACGCCGATGCCTCCGAGGTCACGTTCATCAACGACCTCGAAGGAACGTGGTGGCACGGCACCACCGCCGATTTCGCCAACAGCTTCGGTTTCTTCGGGACCACGTCTCCGTATTCGATGGCGCTGCTGATCGTAGGCCTGCCTGCCGAGGGATCGATCACGTACGACTACGCTGCCACCGGTTTGTCACGCGCGAACGTCGGCGACGTCGCCGTCACGTACGATCCGCCGTCGTATCCACCCCAGCACGTCACCATCGCGCGCGGTTCGCAGAAGCTCGAAATCGAAACACTCGAATCAGCGATGACGACGGCGCGAGTCGCGAAGCCCGAAGCGGCGAACGGCTACCGATGCTGCGTCGCACCACGGTTGTAATCCCGCCAACAGTTGGAGCGCGAACATTCGCTGGTAACCGATGTCGTCCTCGTGGGCGAAGCCGGCGTAAAAACCGTAGCCCACGCTTTCAAGCGTGGGGTTCGAAGACAGCGGTTTTTTTGTGAGCCCGCTTCAGCGGGCGAAAGAAAGCTTTCTCTCGCGCGCCAAGGCGCGCTCCAAACTCTACGGCGTCCTCTGACCCACACGTAAACGCGTGGGCACGGTTTTTCCGCCGGCTACGCCGACGGTTGGACGCGCGCTATGTCATCCTTCGCGCGATGCGCGTCAACGCATACGCAAAGATCAACTGGTCGCTTCGCATCACCGGCAAGCGCGCGGACGGGTTTCACGACCTGGAAACGCTCTTCCAGACCATCTCCCTGCATGACACCTTGACGTTCGACGACTCGGAGCACCTCTCGCTCACGTGCGACGATCCGAGCATTCCCGTCGACGAAACGAACCTGGTCGTCCGCGCCGCGGGCAATGCGAAGGTGGCAATCTCACTGCACAAGGAAATCCCCGCCGGCGGCGGTTTGGGCGGCGGTTCATCGGATGCCGCAGCAACGCTCGTCGCGCTGGGCAACCCGTCGCCCGAGATCGCCCTCTCCCTCGGCTCCGACGTTCCGTTCTTTCTCACCGGCGGCACGGCCTACGCGACCGGGCGCGGCGAAATCCTCACTCCCCTGCGGCGCCTCGCCGGCATTCCGCTACTGTTGCTGATGCCGGAGGAGCGCGTCAGTACGGCGCGAGCGTTCGGGATGCTGCGGGAGTTTTCGCAGCCGCTCGGCATCGAACGCTATCGGGCCATGATCGAGGACGGCATCTTCTCGCACACGACCGAACTCGTGAACGATTTCGAAGAGCCGGTCTTTGCGATGCTGCCATCGCTTCGAACATTGAAAACACAGCTTTACGAAGAAGGAGCAGCGTGGGCGGCAATGTCGGGATCGGGCTCGACGATCGTCGGCGCGTTCAGAAATGCCGCAGATCGCGATGCCGCGGCCGAACGATTCGACAACGTTCGCGCAGTGGCAGCAGAAACCACCTAGTCATCTGCGTCCCATCTGCGTGAATCTGCGGATCACCAAAGAGGTTTCTTCGGGGGCGGATCGAAATCGAATGATCCGAGCAACAGCCAGCGGCGCGCTTCTTTTTCGCGGCCGGGTCGGCCGAGGAGAGGCGTCGTGTAATGCCAGAACGGGAGGCGGTAGACGGCGATGCCGCTGTGGCCGCTCACCTCGTGACTGGCCGAGAGGAAGCCGTGGTCCTCGTAAACGAGCTGCTGCGAGCGCACCGCGTCGTTCGAAAACATGATGTGAAGATCGACGAAGCCGTTGCGCGCCTCGGCGCTTTCCGGATGATGGTCGTTGTGCGGTCCGCTGTAATCGCCCTGCTCGTAGCAGATCACCTGGCGTCCCCAATGGCCTTGTTCCACCGGCATCCCGACGATCGATTCGGCGAAGACACGGAACGACTCCGAGCGCATCATCTGCGACAGCCCGATCGATCGCGCCGCATCGAGCGCGAACGACTTGCGCGAGTTGAGCGTGGCCGTCTTCACGCGGACCGTTTTCAGCAGCTTGTCCGTGTAGTTTTTCTTCATCGACGAGATCCATTCGCGCGGGATCGGTGTCTCCATGCGTCTGATGACCGGATAGATGGCGCGGTCAAGAAGCGCGATGCAGGCGTTGGCAACGCGCCGATCGATCACGTCATCAAACACGACGATCGGCGTGGCGCGTTTCTTTCGAAAGACGTCGAGGCGGGGCGGGTTCGACAGCAGCCGCTGGCCGCGTTTATTCAACAGGTCCGCGAATTCAGACGGAAAGGCATCCATGTGTGAAATTGTCGCAGAACAAGAAAATACTTGACTAGTCAACTAATGATCGATTAATCTCTCGCTCGTGTCACCAACCATCGTCCGCGAGCTGAAACAGAAAAAGCCCTTCCCGTCGAAGGCAGAGGAAGCGGCTGTGACGCTGCTCCGGACGGCCGACGTCATCCGGAGATTCATCGGCGCGGTCATCGAGCCGCACGGGATCACCAGCCAGCAGTACAACGTATTGCGCATCCTCCGCGGCTCGGGCGAGCGCGGGCTGCCGACGCTGGAGATCGCCGAGCGGATGATCGAATCGACGCCCGGCATCACCCGCCTCATCGACCGGCTCGAGACGAAGAAACTCGTCTCGCGCGAACGCTGCCTCACCGATCGCCGCCAGGTCTTCTGCCGCATCACCGCAACGGGCCTCACTCTTTTGAACGCCCTCGACGCGCCCATGCTTGAAGCCGCCGACAACGCCCTCGGCGTTTTGAAAAAAACCGAGCTCGCGAGCCTCATCGACCTACTCGACAGGACCCGCGCGCACAGCAACCAGCAGTTCATCGAAAGGAGAAGTACCCAATGAAGTTCCGCTCCCTCGCAGTTGCAGCATTCACCCTCGCCGCTTCTTCGCTCTTCGCCGACACCTTCGTCGTCGACAAGTCGCATTCCGAGGCCACGTTCCAGGTCCGCCACATGATGAGCAAAGTGAGCGGCAAATTCGACGACTTCAGCGGCAAGATGAATCTCGATCGCGCCAAGCCGACCGCCTCATCCGTCGAATTCAACATCAAGGCTGCCTCGGTCAACACCGGCACCGCCGATCGCGACAAGCATCTTCAGACTGCTGACTTTTTCGACGTGGCCCGCTGCCCCGAGATTACGTTCAAGAGCACCAGCATCGCCGCCACGAAGAAGAAGAACGTGTATGACGTCACCGGCGATCTGACGATGCGCTGCGTGACCAAGCACATCACGATCCCCGTCGAGTTCAACGGCTTCGGCAAGGATCCCTGGGGTAACGAGCGCGCCGGCTTTTCGCTGACGACGACCGTGAACCGCAAGGACTATGGCATCAACTGGAACAAGGCCCTCGACAACGGCGGCTTCCTGGTCAGCGATGAAGTCACGATCAACGTGAACCTCGAGGCGCAGAAGTCGAAGTAACGTTTCCCGCTCCGCCGTACGCACGCAACCGCCGGCCCTCGCCGGCGGTTTTTTTTGCGCGTCTACGTCCCCGGATGGGGACTCGAACGGTAGCCGGTGGTCGCGGCGAAGCGCGAGACCACCGGACCTGCGTGCGCATTGGATTCCGACCGCGGCAGCGGTCGCGGAGAAAATTCACGCGGCTTGGTATTTGGTCCGCCACTCCTGCCGGAGTCGGATTCTTGTTCGCTCACAGTTCCGGTGGTGCCTCCCCCGGAGGCCGAATCAGAGATTAACAAGTAAATACTTGCTAAACATCCAAGGTCATGTCATCCTCCGGATGCTATTGATTACAGGAGGTTTCCCCATGCATGAGCAGTCCAAATCTCGTGAAGTTCTCCCGTTCCCCGCCGAAAACGCGGCATCCGAGGCCGTCACTACGATCCTCAGATTCATCGGCGAAGACCCGTCGCGCGATGGGCTACTTGACACGCCGGGCCGCGTACTCAAGGCGTGGCGCGAGATGACGTCCGGCTACGGCGACGATCCCGCTGAAATCCTCGCGCGCACATTCGAGGAGAGCAGCGACGAGATGGTCGTCCTGCGCGGCATCAGCTTTCACTCCACCTGCGAACATCACATGCTGCCGTTTTACGGCGAAGCCAGCGTCGGCTATCTGCCCGGCAAGGTCGTCGGCATCAGCAAACTGGCGAGACTCGTCGATTGCTTCGCGCGCCGGCTGCAGATTCAGGAGCGCTTGACGCGGCAGATCGCGGAGTCGGTCGAAGAGCATCTCGACGCGCGCGGCGTCGGCGTCATCATTCGGGCGCATCATCTCTGCATGGGTTGCCGCGGGGTGCGGCAGCAAACCACGGAGATGGTGACCTCGGCGATGCTCGGCACCTTGCGCAACGACGCGATGGCCCGCGCCGAGTTCCTGCGGCTGACGGAGTGATGATGGATCTCAAATCGGGAGTTGCACTCCACGAGATCGCCGATGGTGGCATGCTGACCGGCGAGGCCGACGGTGAGAATGTTGTCCTCGTTCGCCGCGGCGGAGAAATCTTCGCGGTGGGCGCCGAGTGCACGCATTACCACGGTCCGCTCGCGGATGGCATCGTCGCCGGCGACACGATCCGCTGCCCGTGGCATCACGCATGTTTCGATTTGCGAACTGGTGCCGCGACCGCGCCGGCGCTGAATCCGATTCCGGTCTGGGACGTCGAGCAGCGCGACGGGCGCGTCTTCGTCACGACGAAGCGCGAGATTCCGCTGGCTGCGCCGATGCAGACGAACGTGAAGTCGGTCGGCATCGTCGGCGCGGGTGTGGCTGGTAACGCTGCGGCCGAGATGATGCGGCGCGAAGGGTTCGCCGGCGGGATCACGATCATCGGTGCGGAAGAGACGGTTCCGATCGACCGGCCGAATCTCTCGAAAGAGTATCTCGCCGGCAGCGCGCCCGAGGAGTGGATGCCGTTACGCGATGCCGATTTCTATCGCGCGCAAAACATCGAGCTGATCACTGGACGCCGCGCCATGCTGCTCGATGCAACGACGAAAACGCTCACGCTCGACGACCGCTCCACGCGCACCTTCGACGCGATCCTGCTCGCCACCGGTTCCGAGCCGGTGCGGCTCTCGCCGCCCGGCGCAGGCCGCGTGCACGTACTGCGTACGCTGCGCGACAGCCGCGCCATCATCGCCGACGCCGCGAAAGGAAAACGCGCGGTCGTCCTCGGCGCCAGTTTCATCGGACTCGAAGTTGCCGCATCGCTTCGCGCGCGCGAGGTCGAGGTCACCGTGGTCGCGCCGGACGCGATCCCGCTGGCGAAAACGATGGGCGTCGAGATCGGCGCGTTCATCCGCCGCCTCCACGAGGAGCACGGCGTCCGCTTCCGCCTCGGCACGACCGTCGCGACGTTCGAAGGCGATCGCGTCATCCTCGCCACCGGCGAGCCGCTGCTGGCGGACTTCATCGTCGCCGGCGTAGGAGTTCGTCCCAACACGCAACTGGCGCAGATCGGCGGGCTCGCCGTCGATCACGGCATCATCGTCGACGAGTTTCTCCAAACCAGTGCGCCTGGCATTTATGCGGCGGGCGACGTCGCGCACTATCCCGATCGTTTCAGCGGCAAGAACGTCCGCGTCGAGCACTGGGTGGCCGCCGGACGCCAGGGTCAGACCGCCGCCCTCAACATCCTCGGCCGGCGGACGCCGCACACGGCGGCGCCGTTCTTCTGGAGCGCGCACTACGACGTGACCATCAACTACACCGGCAACGCCGCCGGCTACGACGGCGTCGAGGTGCGCGGTTCGTTCGACGATCGCCGCGCGCTGGTCGCGTATCGCTCCGGCGCTCGCGTTACCGCCGTCGCGACCATCGGCCTCGATCGCGAGTCGCTGCTGATCGAGAGAGCGATGGAGGACGGCGATCAGCAGGCGGTGGATCGGATCGTGGCCAGCATCACTTGATCGATTTCAAATACTCTTTTGCTTCTTTGGCCTGGTCGCTGTCGGGAGCGAGCTCGATCACTTTCTGGAGATCGGATTTCGCCTCCTTCGCCTTGCCCGCCTGGATCGTGGCCAGGCCGCGGTAGTAGTAGCCGTCCGCATCCTTCGGATTGGCCTCGATGACCTTCGTGAAGTAGTCGCGCGCCGCGCCGGGCTGCTTCTTGTTCATGAGCACGATGCCGATATTGGTCAAGGCGGTGGCGTCGACGGCGTCGGCAGGGAGCTTGTCGACGATGGCCTTGCCCTTCTCGAGCTGGCCGTCTTCGAGGAGCATGTTGGCGTAGAGCATGGCGTTGCGGGCGTTGGCCGGATCGGCCGTGTAGACATCGCCCATCGTGGTCACGGCCTTCTTCAGATCGCCGGCTCCGTAATAGGCGCGAGCCAGCGCGAAACGAATCGGCATGAAGGTGGGAAGCGCGGCGGATGCCTTCTCGTACGAAACCACCGCATCCTTGAAGTTCTTCGCGGTCAGCGCGGAGTTGCCGGCTTCGACGGCCTCGGCGATGTCTTTCGAAACGACTTGCCCGCCGATCTTCACCTCTTCGACCGGCGGCGCTTCCGGAGCGGCTGCTTCGGCGACGACCGCCGGCTCCATCTCGATCTTCATCGGCGGAACGCGCTGGCCTTCGCTGACCTGCACGTTGCCGATCTGGCGGACGACGTAGCCCGGCGCCTCGACGTCGATGTTCCACATGCCGGAGTTCATGCCGAGGACGGCCCACTTGCCGTTCGCGTCGGCGGTGACGTCCGGGCCGCCTTTGCCGCCGCGCTGAATGCGCAACATGACCTTCGCATTCGGGACCGGTTTGCCGGTGCTTTTGTCGACGACGTAGCCGGAGAGGCGGTTGTTGCCGCGCCAGTCTTCCGATGCCATGAGCGCGCTGACGACGAGCATTGCCATCGCGAAGATCGTGATTGTTTTCTTCACCAGAGTCCTCCTGTTTGGCCGAGTTCTCTCGAAAGAAATGCCCGCTGGGGAAATTCCCCAGCGGGCATCGGAGTGACAGCTGTTGCGAGGCTTAGAAGTTGAACTTCGCGCCGAGACGCCACACGCGCGGCGACTGGATTTCGGCGATGCGGTTTCCGGCAGAGCGCGACGTTTCGCCACCGAGGATGATCACGTTCCTCTGCAGGATGGTGCGCTGGTTGGGCGCGTTGAACAGATCGCCTGAGATGGTCAGACCAGCGCGGTTGAAGAAGCGGAAGTCCTTCGCGATCCGAAGATCGAATTCATAGACATTCGGGAAGCGAATGCTGCCGACCGGATCGGTGACGACGTTGAGAGTGCCGCCGCGCAGACCGGTGATCCGATCCTGCAGCGGTTGTGCGTAGCCCTGGCGCGCGGTCAAGCTCGCACCGAGGTTGATGTCCCACGGCAAGCTGTATAAACCGTTGATGTTCACGTTCCACTTGCTGTTGATGTAGACGTTTCCGAAGGAGCCCGAGCCATTGCCGGAATTCACGACGACCTGACCGCCAGCGCAGGCAGGCGGTCCGCCGTAGGCAGCGCCGGGCACCACGATGGCCGGCGTCGGATTGGCGAAGGAGTTCGCACCACAGTGCTCGGTGTAGTCGTTGTAGCTGACACTGCTACGCATCATCCACTTATGCGAGAGCCGCTTCGTGGCGGTCAACTCCAGACCACTGAACTTCTGATAGTAATCGGGACGATTGGTGATGACGCTGAAGGTCGGAGTCGACACGCCGGGAGCAAGCGCATAGACGGGCCGCGTGCCGGTCGTGAACTGATCAATGACATTGCCGTGACAGACCTGGGTTGAACCGACTCCGGTGACGTTGCCCGTATTGTTTGGATCACCCGGAATAGGCGCGCACTGGATGAAGAGGCCACCCGCGGTCCTTCCGGCCAGCACGTAGTCTGCAGAGGTGTAAAAGTCACCGGCACCCTGGGTTTTCTCGTAGCGGGTCGTGACGAGGTTGTTGTATTTCCGGTACGTGTAGGTGAGGCCGACGGAGAAGTCGCTCATCAACTCCCGTTCGCCGCCGAGGATGATCTCGTCGGTCGTGGGAACCTTCATCCCGTAGTCGACTCGGCGAGTGCCGCTGATGGCCACGGGATTCGCGGGGTTGACGGCTGCATATCCGATGACGCGCTGCAGCTCGTTGCGCTGGATGACCTTGTCATTATTCGTGTCGACGCCGTAGAAGTAGAAATAGGTGTAGCCGCCGAGCGGGCTGGCGCTGGAGATGGCCGATCCCAACTGGCTGACGTAGCGGTTGTAGCCCGCGCGGAGCAGCGTCTTCTTGTCGGCGCCGAGGCTATAGGTCAGGCCGACGCGCGGGCTGACAGAATTCCATTTGAGCGAGCGCGGATCGCCGGGAAAGTTGAGCGCCGGAAGTGACGCCGTTAACGTGCCCGAGGCGCCGCAACCGCCAAGCAGTCCGCCGCCGCACGGCAGCGTGAGTGGAGTTGCCAGAATCGGATTGGCCGACGCTGTTACCGGCGTATTCAGCGATTCCTGACGATCCCAACGCAGGCCGGCCTGCAGAGTCAGATTGCCCATGAGGACCGTGTCGCCGACGTAGAAGTCGTGGTACTTCTCACCGTAGCCGGTGACGTGGTTACGGAAGACGCCGGCGAGATAGCAGTTCGCGGAAATCCCTTCTCTGACGCATTCGTCCGGATCGACATCCGCGAAATCCATGTAGGCGTCGGCGGGGCCAGGCCAGGAGCTGATCGAGTTCACGGGGGTATCGCGGTAACCGAATCCGAACTTCAGTTCGTGATTCATCGTTCCAACGTCGAGGAACTTCGACCCATCGATCCGGTACTGCTTCTGCGGACGGATGGTCTGGAACGTTTCATAGTTGTTATGCCACACGCCGCTGGCATCCTCGTACGCAGCGGGCGCGGTCGGTCCCTGCCCGCCGTTGGCGAAGAGGCCAAAGCCACCCGTGACTTTGGACCACATGCCGGTGAGATACAGACTCGATCCGATGATCTGCGTGTCTTCGTACTTGTAGACCTTCGTTGGACCGGTCTGTTTCCATGCGGTTTCAAAAGGCCGCGTGGCAGAAAGATTGCGCGCGTTGCGGACCTTGTCGCCGAACGTGTAGAAGGCGACGGCGCTGTTGCTCGGCAGGATCTGCGCGTTGAGTTTCGCGTTCTTGTCGCGAAGGATGATGTTGTCGAACGCACCGGTCACACCGGGAGCTTGTGAGGCCTGGTTGGAAATCTTCTGATCCGCGCTGGCCAGCCAGAACCAGGCGTGATCTCGCCAGATCGGGCCACCGACTTCGGCACCAAAGTCGCGGACATAGTTGATGCGATTGGTCTTGTCGAGATAGTAGGTTGCGTCCGACGGCACGACCGCATCAGCCTGCATGCTGCCCGGCGTGTAGAAATAGCGGCCCGAACCCTTGAAATCGTTCGTGCCGCGCTTCGTAACCATGTTCAGCTGCACGCCGGGAGTCTGGATTCGCGGGTCCGATCCACCGGTCGTGGCCTGCATCTCTTCGAACGAGTCGAAGTCGAAGTAGAGCGGCGTCGAGCCGGTCGCGCCCATATCCGTGATCGCGACGCCGTCAACGTTCCACGTGTTGTCCGTGCCCTGGGCACCCTTGGCGAAGTAGTTGGACTGCTGTCCGCTCTGACTTCCGCCAACGTTGATGCGGTCGACCTGCACCGCGGGTACCGACTGCAGCACCGTCCATGGATCGCGCGAAGAGGGGATGTTCTCCATCTCGACCTTCGTCACGTTGGTCGACGTGCCCGCTTTGCGCACGTCCAGCAGCGGCGCTTCGGCCGTGACGGTGATCGACTCCGCAACGGAGGGATTCAGCGTCATGGTGACGTCGGAATTACGTCCGACGTTGACGGTGATGCCGGCACGCGTCGACACACCGTACCCGGCAAGCTCCGACTTCAGCGTGTACGTCCCGGGCGACAAACTGAGGAACCGGAAGTTGCCCTGGGAGTCGCTGACGGCAGTCTGCGGCGCACCCACTCCGGTGACGGTGACGGTTACTCCTGGCAGGACGGTTCCGTCCTTTGCCTGAACCTTGCCGTAGATGTTGCCTGTCTGGAACTGCGCAAACGCGCTGACGGCGAGCAGCGAGATGCACAAGGCGGCCAGGACCGCCAGTAACCTGGGATTTGGGCACGGTTTCATAAGTGGCTCCTTTCTCATGTGTGACCTGTCGCTTGACGTTGTGCAGAAGACCGGCCCTTCCGCCGGTTCCGTACAAAGATTGGCCAGTCAAAGAGTTACGCAGGAATCAGATCGTTCCCGGCGAGGCATGGCATTCAATGCGTTGGTCGCAGACGACCGTTTGTTGAATCTGCGCCGCCCGAATCACGCGGCGCAGCCTAGCAAACTTTCTGTAACTAAGTAAAACGCAAACGGCCCGCCGGAGACGCTCCGGCGGGCCGTTCTTTCGAGGCTTGAATTGAGTCTTAGAAGTTGAACTTCGCGCCGAGTCTCCAGATGCGCGGCGACTGCATCTCGGTGATGCGATTGCCGCCCGGGTTTGAAGTCACACCGGTGGGGTTCGCAACTGACGGAGCTGCGTTTCGGATAATCGAAGTCTCGCGCTGCAGGACCGTCCGTTTGTTCGGAGCATTGAACAGATCACCCGACACGGTCATACCGACGCGGTTCATGAAGCGGAAGTCCTTCGCGATGCGGAGGTCCAGTTCGTAAACGTTGTCGAACCGATTGGCGCCCATCGGATCGAGCATAACCGTGATCGTGCCGCCGGGCAGTCCGCTGACGCTCGAACGGAACGGACGCGGATAGCCCTGGCGGGCGCTGAGGCTGGCACCGAGGTTGATGTCCCACGGCGCGATGAAAGCGCCGGTGAGGTTCGCGTTCCACTTCGCGCTGATGAAGTCGTTGCCGAACGCGCCGGACCCCGCTGACTGCGGAGCCACCTGACCACCAGGGCAGCGGCCCGGTCCACCGGAAACGACCGCGACCGTCGGAAGAGCGGCAGTGGGGTCGGCGTATGCGTTCGCGCCGCACGACTCCGTGTAGTCGTTATAGCTGACGTTTCCACGGAACATCCACCGGTGCGACATCCGCTTCGTGGCAGTGAGCTCGATGCCACTGTACTTCTGCGAATAGTTGGGTCTCGTGGTCAGTACGCGATTGCTCGGTACGGGAACGCCGGGAGCAAGCTGGTACAAGGCGACTCCGGTCGTCGTCGTAAACGTATTGATGAGAGTGCCGTTGCAAACCTGGCTTCCGGCCGCGTTGATTGTGATCGTGCCGGGCTTGGTCGGATCACCGGTCACCGGAGCGCACTGCATGAATGTCCCGCCAGCGGTACGCGAGGAAAGGACCCAGTCGGCCGGAGTGTAGTAGTCACCGGCGCCGGCGGTCTTCTCGAAACGGGTGGTAAAGAGGTTGTTGTACTTCCGGTAGGTGTAATTCACGCCGACCGAGAAGTCGCTCATCAGCTCGCGCTCGCCACCGATGATGATCTCGTCCGTCGTCGGAACCTTCATGCCGTAGTCCACACGCCGCGTCAGCGCGATCGACGCTGGATTGGACGGATTGACGCCGGCAGTCGAGTTGATCTTCTGCAGCTCGTTTCTCTGGATGACATGGTCGCCGTTCGTGTCGACGCCCAGGAAGTAGAAGTACGAGCCCGCCAGAGGATTCGCGCCCGACACGGCGGAGCCGATCTGACTCGCATAGCGGTTGTAGCCGGCACGAAGCAACGTGCGCTTATCGGCGCCGAGGCTGTAGGTCATACCGATGCGCGGGCTGACGCTGTTCCACTTGAGTGCCTTTGGATCGCCGGCGAAATTGACCGGCGGGAGCGAGGCATTCAGGGTGCCGCCCGTACAGGAAGACGCGAACGTGGTGGAGCAGGGAAGAGTAAGAGGCGTGGCCAGGATCGGGTTGGCAGCAATCGAGATCGCCGTATTCGACGACTGCTGACGATCCCAGCGCAGACCGCCCTGCAAGGTCAGGTTGCCCATCAGGATCGTGTCGCCCACGTAGAAGTCGTTGTATTTCTCCGTGTATCCGATCAGCACGTCGCGGCCGACGGTCGCGATCCCGCAGTTTGAAGGAAGGCCCTGAGCGGCACAGATCGGAGCAACGTTGAAGTAGTCCCACCATCCGTGCGCTGGTCCGGGATAGATGGAGGACGAGTTGACGGGGGTGTTGCGATAGCCGAAGCCGAACTTCAGCTCGTGGTTCATCTTGCCGATGTCGAGGAACTTCGAACCATCCAGGCGCTCCTGCTTCTGCGGACGGTCCGTCACGTACGTATAGAAGTTGTCGTGGTTGACACCATTTGCATCGCGCCAGCGTGACGGTGCGGATTCGCCCTGACCGCCGTTGCCGTTCAAGCTGAACCCGCCGGAGATCTTCGACCACATACCGGTGAGGTAGAGGCTGGAGCCGATGATCTGCGTGTCTTCGAGTTTGTAGACCTTGGTGGGGCCGATCTGGCGCCAGGCCGTTTCGAAGGGCCGCGTCGGAGAAAGGTTGCGCGCGTTCCGGACTTTGTCGCCGAACGTGTAGAAGCCGACCGCGCTGTTGCTGGCCACGATCTGGCCATTCAACTTCGCGTTCTTGTCGCGCAGCACGATGTTGTCGAAAAGACCGACCACGGGAACAGGCAGGCCTGTCTTCGAGTCGAAGACGATCGTGTTGGATGCCTGAACGGAAATCTTGTTGTCGCCGCGGGCGCCCCAGAACCAGAGGTGATCCTTCCAGATCGGACCGCCGGCTTCGGCGCCGTAGTCGCGGACGAAGTTCACTTTGTTCGTGTTCTGGAGGTAGTACGTGGCCTCGCCCGGAACTGCGGCCGCGGCCTGCATGCTGCCCGGGGTGTAGTAATAACGTCCCGAACCGCGGATGTCGTTGGTTCCGCGCTTGGTGACCATGTTGAGCTGCACGCCCGGCGTTTCGATGCGCGGGTCGGAGCCACCCGTGGTGGCCTGCATCTCTTCGAACGAATCGAAGTCGAAGTAGAGCGGCGACGATCCCGTCGCGCCCATGTCGGTGATGTTCACGCCGTCTACGTTCCACGTGTTGTCGCGTGAGAGCGCGCCCTTCGCGTAATAGACCGACTGCTGACCGCTCTGGCTGCCGCCGACGTTGATGCGGTCGACGTTGACTGCCGGAACCGACTGCAGAACGGTCCACGGATCGCGCGAGGTGGGGATCTTCTCCATCTCGATCTTCGACACGTTGGTGGCGGTGCCCGCTTTGCGGACATCAAGGAGCGGCGACTCCGCCGTAACCGTGATCGACTCCGCCATGGAGGCGTTGAGGGTCATGGTGATGTCGGCGTTTTGACCGACCTGCACGGTGAGACCGGCGCGGGTTGCCGTTCCGAATCCCGAAAGCTCTGCCTTCACGGTGTAACTGCCGGGGGAGAGATTCGGGAAACGGAAATTGCCCTGAGCATCGGTGACTGCGGTCTGCGGAGCACCGACGCCACTGAGAGTGACCGTCACTCCGGGGAGGGCGCTTCCGTCCTTCGACTGCGCTTTGCCGAAGATGTTGCCGGTCTGGAGCTGTGCGAAGGCGCTGACAGCCATCAGCGAGATGCACAGGGTGGCGACGATCGCCAGAATCCTCGAATTGGGGCACCGTTTCATAGCGGCTCCTTTCTCAAATTGGACCTGTTGGGGACATGGCCGAATGTGCAGATCGCGGCCCAAATGCCGCGATCCGGCAAAGCTGAGTCAGTTCAAAGAGTTACCCCTCGGGTTGACGTCCGGCGAACCGCTGGCGGATTCAATTCGCCGTCGATTGCCGTCCGTTTTGCGAATCTGGATTGGGAACGATTGCCGCGCAGTTTAGCAAACTTTCTGCGACAGAAATGACAAACGCCGCGAATTTCTTCGCGGCGTTTGAGGCCTGCCTTCCGGCTGCCTACGAGGTTAGCTGTCGGATTCGGACTGGAAGCCCTACCAGCTTCTGGCTGGATTCACCCCGGACGGTGGCAAGCCGTCGCTCAATTGGTTCCCCCGTTCCTCGGCGCCGAGGATTAGGCCGGCAAGCCGCCACGCGTAGGCGGCATCGCGGAGTGTACGAGTTCGCGGGCGGATGTCAATCGAGCGCGAGCGTTGGGGGGGGTGTCGGGGGTCGGGGGTCGGGTGTCGGTGTCGGTGTCGGTGTCGGTGTCGGGAGCAGATCCTTCAGAAGGATCGCGACGCAGAGGTCTCTACGACTCCCGACTCCCGACTCCCGACCTAAACGACGAACGCCGCGAAGCAATCGCGGCGTTCGTGTTTGATGCGAACGTTCGAATCGTTATTTCACCGGCGCCGCGGTTGCCGCTTTCGCGAAGTCGCCGGCTTTGACGATCGTGATCTTTGCCGGGTCGATCCACTTGCGGAGGGCGGCGTTCACTTCGTCCAACGTCAGTGCGGCCACTTTCTGTTCGAACTGGGCGTCCCACTGCATCGTGCGATGGGCGAACAGCTCGCTGCCGAGGGTGCGGGCGAGCGCTGCGTCCTGAGCGCGCTGAACTTTGCGCGACTCCAGGTAACCCTTCTTGGCCTCGTCGACCTCCTGTTGCGTGAAGCCGTCTTTGAGCGCGCGGGCGATCTCTTCGCGGAAGGCTGTCTCCAGCTTGCCGGCGTTCTGCGGCGCGTAGATGGCGAACGTGGTGAACGTGCCGGCCTGGTCGAACGAACTGACGTTCATGAATGAGCCGACGCCGTAGCTGAGTCCTTCCTTCTGCCGGATGCGGCTGCCGAGGCGCGAGAAGAGACCGCCGCCGCCGAGGATGGAGTTGGCGACGACCAGGGCCGGATAGCTCGGATCGTCATCGCGAATGCCGAGATTGAGGCCGGCCAGAAAGAGCGCGTTGGCCTTGTCGGGAGTCTCGAACGACTGGTTGACCGGCGCGATGTCCTGGTAGACGCGCGGCACGCGGGCGAAGCCGGCGCCGCTCTTCCAGTTTCCGAAAAGCTGGCCGGCCTGCGCGGTCAACGCCTTCGCGTCGAAGTCGCCGACGACGGCGAGCTCGCCGGCCGAGGCGCCCATGAACGACTTGTAGAAGCTCTTAATGTTCTCCAGCGTCAGCGCGTTGACGGTGGCGATGTCCTCCTGCGGAGTGCTGATGTAGCGGACGTCGCCCTTCGGATAGTCGTTCATGTGGCGGCCGAACGCGGTCTGCGCAACCGCTTGCGGATCGGTGCGCTGTTCTTCCACTCGCGCCAGCATCTCCTGCTTCCACGTATCGAGTTCGCTCTGCGGGAACGACGGCGATTCGAGGATTTCGGCGATGAGCGTCATCACGGCGGGAAGGTTGTCGCGCGTGGTCTCGACGTTGACGCTGACTGACGTAGGCGCGGCCTGGATGTTGACGCGCGCCTTGAGGCGATCGAATTCGTCCTTGAGTTGCTGACGCGTGTGCTTGGTGGTTCCGCGCTGCAGCATCTCGCCCATCGCCTCGGCGGTATCGCCGAGGTTCATGAGCGACTTCTCGTCGCCGAACCGGATGGTGAGATTAGCCACGACGGAGTTGCCACGCGTCTTCTTCGGCAGGAGCGCCAGTTGGAGTCCCGAGGGGAGCACCGAGCGCGTGGTGCGCGACTCGATGTTCGTGGGCGAAGCATCGAACGCCTCCCCCGCGGCCACCGGCGCGTCTCCTTTGTAGTTGTCGACCAGCGAAGCGATCGACGGCGTCGGCGGAATCTGCGTGCGGTCCGGTTTCGGATCGGGGATGAACTCGCCGACGGTGCGGTTGGACGGCTTCAGATACGCGGCCGCGACGCGCTGCACATCTTCGGGCGTGACCTTGCGCAGGTTGTCGCGGTTGATGAAGAAGAGGCGCCAGTCGCCCGCGCCGATCAACTCGCTCATGGCCAGACCGACGCGGTCAGGCGCGTTAAGAGCGAGCTCGATGTTCTTGAGCAGCGCCGTTTTGGCGCGGTCCACTTCTTCTTTCGAAACCGGATTCGTTTTCAACGCTTCGATCGTGGCCGACATCGTGTCGCGGGCGGCATCGAGCGACTGCTCCTGCCGCACCGAGGACTGGAACGCGAGGAAGGCAGGATCGTGCATCTCCAACAGATCGCTGCTGACGTCGGTCGCCTTCTTCGTCTCGACCAGCGCTTTGTACAGCCGGCCCGAGGGAGTGTCGGCGAGGATGCGAGCGAGGACCTGAACCGCGGCGTAGTCGGGATGCGCGGTAGCGGGGACGTGGTAGACCATGCAGACCGACTGCACGTCGCCGACACGGCGGAGGATGACCGAACGCTCGCCGTCCTGAACCGGCTCGACGGTGTAGGTCGGCTGCAGTTTGCGCGTCGGGCGCGGGATCGATCCGAACGAGGAATTCACCTGGGCCAGTGCCTTGGCCTCATCGAACTTCCCGGCGATCAGCAGCACGGCATTGTCCGGCTGGTAGTAGTTCCGATAAAAAGCCTGAAGCCGGTCGATGGGAACGCGCTCGATGTCTTCGCGCGAACCGATGGTGGAGTGGCCGTAGTTGTGCCAGAGGTAGGCGGTGGAGAGAACGCGCTCCTCGAGGATGTTGGCGGGATCGTTCTCCCCCGCTTCAAACTCGTTGCGGACGACTGTCATCTCCGAGTCGAGATCCTTCTTGGCGATGAAGGAGTGGATCATCCGGTCCGCCTCGAGATCGAGCGCGAACTTCAGATTCGCTTCCGTGGCCGGCAGCACCTCGAAGTAGTTGGTGCGATCGAACCATGTGGAGGCGTTGTAATTCGCCCCATGCGCCTTCATCTCCTGCGGGATGACCTTGTGCGTCGGCGTCCCCTTGAACGCCATGTGCTCGAGCAGATGCGCCATCCCGGTCTCGCCGTAGCCTTCATGCCGCGACCCGACGGTGTAGGTGAGGTTGACGGTAACGGTGGCCTTGGTGGGATCGGGGAAGAGCAGAACGCGAAGTCCGTTCGAGAGCTGGTACTCGGTGATTCCTTCGACGGAGGTCACCTTCACCGGCGCGGACGCCGACTTGGCAGGAGCGCTGCTCTTCTTCTGTCCGTAGGTGGCGAACGCCGCCACGAACAACAACGGAAGCAGAATCGCTCGATAGTTTCTCGTCATCAAATTTCTCCCTGTTGGTTGATCGCGAGATCGTAGACGACAACGCCGATTCGCGTGCGAGCCCATACGAAGGCGAGAGGAAAAAGTTATGACTGACGAGCGAAGAAAGCTGGGAGATTGACGGGCGTTTGTCGCGGTCACCCGGTCTGGCAATTGCACGGCGGGTATCATTCGACGGGCTCAACTGCTGAGCCAACAACGACACGAATCACGGAGATGAAACGTGCACCTTGTACATCGAATCGTCGCCAGTCTCATCGTCGGCTCTCTCGCCCTCTCCGCGGGGGCTCAGACAAACGGCACCACAGAGACGCTTTCCGAAGTGAAGTCTCCAGAGCCGTGGACGCAGGCTCCGGACGGATTCCGCGACGTTCGATTCGGCTCAACGGTCGAACAGGCGCAGGCTGTCCTGGGACCGTTGAAGTGTGACGACCGTAAGGATTGGATCGCCGGTGTCCAGCAGTGTCACACGACCGACCGAAATAAGGCTTTCCGCGTCGCTGGTGAGGTGATCAACACTTATTACTTCTTCGACGAGGGAAAGTTCGTCGGCGTAACTCTTACCGAGGGGATAATGGCGTCCATGCAGCAATTCCCGCCGGCGACGTATAGAGAACTATCGACTGCGTTCAAGCAGAAGTTCGGCACTCCGACCTATACCCGAACATTTCGCAGCCATGGCATTCGCGAAGAGAAGGGAAATATGTTCAACGGCGGTGTCACGCGCCGAATCCCCTACGACTTCACCTATGAAAGTGTCGTGTGGGAGAACGATCAGGTGTTCGCCTACCTCACCGCGAACGAACAGAACCGGATTTCATACGGGATGGTCGAAACGCAGTCCTGGACGAAGAAAAAAGAAGACGCGGCCAAAAAGAGAAAGACAAACGTCACGCCGTTCTAGTTTCAAGAAAATCTCCAGGCGCCGCTTCAATGCGGAATCAGGGAAGCCAGCGCCAGCGCTACGATCACGCCGGCCGTCGAACGCGTATTGGCAGAACTGCGAACCTTAGGGAACTCTCCGAGATCATCCACGGTGGCGTGAGCCGAAAACCCATGACTATTACTTCGCCGCTATGCGATGTCGATGGGCATCAGCGGAGAAATTTCTCGAACCATCGGCGCACCATCTCCCCACGCCTGCGATTGGTGTAGAACTCCGGACGCGGATGTTTGATGAGCTCCGCCATGGCGTCGGCGACCTGCTCCGGAGTCTGCGGTTGCGCGCGGGTGCCGGGCGGTCTCGGCGGCGGCGCCGCACTGGGCGCGCCGAGGACGTTGTGTGGAAAGTCGGTGAGCACTCTGCCCGGGATGAACAGCGACACATCCACGCCTTTGCCGGCGACGTCGGCGCGAAGGTTCGCGGTCAGTGCGTTCAGGGCGGCTTTCGCTGCGTTGTACGCGGAACGGTGCGGGGCGATGGTCGGAACGCGGCCGAGGACCGAGGAAATGTTGATCAGATGTCCGCGTCCGCGGTCGGCGAAATACGGGACGATGACCTGCATGCCGTAGAGCGCGGACTTGACGTTGACGCGCATCATCTCGTCGAAGTCGTCGCTGGTCAGATCGAGCACCAGGCGGGAGATGCCGCGTCCGGCGTTATTGATCCAGACATCGACCGCGCCGAACGCACGGAGCGCCTCATCGCGAAGGTGCTCGACGTTTTCGCGGCGCGTCACATCGGCGACGACGGCGACGGCGTCGCCGCTCTCTCGCGCAACCTGCTGGAGCAATTCGCCGCGGCGCGCGGCGAGCACAAGTCGATTTCCGTCCCGCCCCAGGCGGCGTGCAATCGCGGCTCCGATGCCCGCGCTTGCGCCGGTGATCACGATCGTACGCATTGGTGCTTCGAGTTCTTTGCTCATCGGCTCGGCTCCCTGAGTCCATCACCGGCCGCGAGTTGATGAACCGCCCGCGCGCCGCCCGCCGGAGATGTCGGTTGCCACGGTCTGTTTCCCAACCATCACGCCGCCGAGCGGCTCGGACGCATCGCGCGGATGCCAAATCCACTTTTGCACTTCAATGGCGACGATGGGATCGGGAGCGGAGCGGTTATGCACGTTTGCATACGTCTGAAAGAATTCCGCGGCCCGCGTTGCTGTCGATGGCTCGAAAATCATCGCGAGCTGGCGGCGATAGAACGCATCTTTCAACGCGCCAATCGTTCGCTCAGGATGCGACGTCTCCCACGCGCCACTGCGATGCCGCTCGAGCAATTTGTAATACGTGACCGAACTGTCGCTCGATGGCATCGCGTACATCTGCCATGCCGTGAACGGATAAATCTCCACCTTGTAAGCCCAGACGAGCATCATGATTCCCGCCAGCACGCACACGAGCAACGGCGCAGCGCGTGCACGAGCTTCGTCCTCACCCACCTCGCGCGCCGGTCTAATAAGGAAAATGAGCTGGAGCAGGATCAGGTCGTAAAACAGCACATTCTGAAGAAGCCAGATTCCGACATGCATCGCCACGGCCGCGATCGGAAAGATTCTGCGCGCGACGCGCGAAAACAGAACTGCCGGATAGAGAATCTCGATCGCGATCGTGCCGATCCCAAGCGCGACGAAAACCCAATCCGGGGCGTGGGCGAACTGCAGCGAAAGTTTGAAGTCATACTGCATCGGATTAAGAGTGTCCGTCAGCGTGATCGCGCGCAGATTCGACGCGCCGGACCATTGCAGGCCGCCAGTGCGCAGCTTGCTGAGTCCTGCCGAGAAATAAATCATCGCCAGCGTTACCCAGCAGGCATATCGCGCCCAGCCATACGTCCGCGAACGCGCACGCGGCGGTTTGCCTCGCGCGTCGATCGAGAATCCATCGCCGCACGGTGTGAACGACAGCACCGCGAGCAGATCCATCGACGCCATACCGCTGTGGTAGAAGTGGGAGTACTGGCGCAGGAGCCCGCCCTCGAGAAAATAACCGATGCACGCGAGCGGTACGGTCCAGCGCGTCCTCCAGCCGGTCATCGCCGCCGCTGTGACGAGGATGAGCACGATTTGGAACATGCGCAGCGCCGCGACGCTGGCTTCGAAGCGTGAAAAGCCGGGCAACGATTGAGCCGCATGGAAAAGCCCCATCGGCTCGCGCATGGAATGCGGCAGCAGGGTGGTGCTCGCCAGGTTTACCCACAGGAGGTTCATGAGCACGACGCCGCAGACAAGAACGCGGATGGCGCCGAGCTGCGAGGCATCGGCTGTCCCGACGAACTTGCGGAAAAACCGCTGCGATCCCACCACCGGCATGAGCAGCGCGAATCCGATCCAAACGAGAAGCGCGCTATTGGCCGCGTTTCGCCAAAGCTGAAGGTAATACTCCAGCGGCTGGTTCTGCCGCGAAGCGAAGAATCGATTCGCCGCGGAGAAACCGCGGCCTGCGTACGCAGCCGTAATGATGCCGGGCACAACGTAATTCGCGAGCAGAGTAACGGCCACGCCCAGCATCAGCACCACGCCGGCGACGAGCCACAGACGGCGTGAATACTCGTTGTCGTCCTGTTCGCGCATCGGATCCGGACTTCCTCTCTCTAAGGCTCCGCCGTACCAGTGTTGTGTCCCGGGGCGGCGATGGCGACGAGTCCGCCGACGAGCTCGATCAGTCTCGTCCCCACTGTAATGGCACACCAATAGGGCACGCTGAAAGCGGGGATGCCGATCTGACGGTACTGCCGCGTCAAAAGGAGCCAGTCGAGGACGATCCGCCGCCCGGTGATGCCCACAAGTGCGATCGCTCCAAAGCGCCGGAAGACGCGCGTACCGCGCAGAATACAGTGGTGGTCGAGACGGAAGATGCCGACGCCGTCATGGCCGCGGATGAAGTGCTTGGTGATGATTCCCACCCCGCCGGGAAATCCATGCCATACGCGCGCGCGAGCTTCATAAACGATCCGTGCGCCGGCGGCACGGAGTTGGTGCAAGAGAAAGTAGCCGCCGCCGTGCCGGCGAATCCGCGAGTCCAGCGGATGTTGCAGAAGGACGTCGCGGCGAAAGGCGACGTTGCTTAGATTCATGATGCTGGCGGTGCCATCGTTCCGCTCGACGACGTACCCCAAATCGGGAACGGAGAACGTCCGCGCCAGCAGCGAACCGGTCGGGTAGCGCGAACGTCCGGCCACGCCGTCGACGCCGGGGCTGAAGCGCGCGAGCAGCATTTCGATCCAGTCTGCCGCAGGAACACAGTCGCTATCGAGCATGGCCACGATCTCTCCGCTGGCCGCTTCGGCGCCGGCGTTCTTCGCGGCGAAGTAATTCGATCGTCCCGAGGTCGTGAGCTTCGCGTACGGATAGCGATGGCGCAGCTCGTCCGCCGCGGCCGGATCAACGAGGTCGTCGATGACGATGATGACTTCGTCCGGCGCCACGGTCTGTTGCGCGAGGCCGTCGAACGTTGCGCGGAGATCGTCCGCGAGCGAGCCGTTCGGCTCCTCGCGCGCGTTGATCGTCTCGACAACCACGGAGAGAGTCACGCCTTGTAAATCCACGGAGAGCACCGGCTCGGGCACTGGCATGAGTGTAGACTGCAACGCCGTCATGATGCGACCACTCCGATGGCTCATGCGAACCGTGAACCGGGGCCTGCTCGAGCTTTCCTATCGGCTCGACCTCCCGTTCTCTCTCGGCGGACCGGTGTCGCTGATGGTCGAACCGAGCGCCGCGTGCAATCTTCGCTGCCCCCTCTGCCCGACCGGCATCCATGCGACCAAACGCGACGGATACACATTGTCGCCCGACGATTTCGAGCGCGCCCTAGGGTGGTTTCGGTACACGCTGCAGACGGTGACATTCTGGGTTTGGGGCGAGCCGTTCCTGAATCGCAATCTGCCGAAGATGGTTGCTGTCGCCTCGCGCTACCACATCGCCTCCCAGGTTTCGACGAACGGGCATTTCCTGGAAGGGCCAATGCTCGACGAGCTCTTCGCGGCGGGCCTGACGCTGCTCAAAATCTCCATCGATACGCCGAACGCCGGACTGTACACTCGGTACCGCGTAGGCGGCGATTTCGAGACTGTCGTGCGCGGCGTCAAACACGCGGTTGCGCGCAAACGCGCGCTGGGTGCGAGGACGATCATCGAAGCACAGTACATGGCCATGCGCGGCTCGGAGGATATGGCGGCGATGATCGCGCACGGCCGCGAGCTCGGTGCGGATCAGGTCAGAGTGAAGATGCTCGGCATTGGCTCGTCCGTCCCCGAGCCAACGGAAAAAGAGTGGTCGCTGATGCCGGAGGCCGAGGCACTCAACCGCTACGCCGACCACACGGATGTTCGTCCAAAGATCCAATGGGATGATGAGCGCTGCACGTACATCTGGCGCCGGATGGTCTTGAACGCCGACGGGAAATGCCTTCCTTGCAGCCACGATCAGCTCGTGAAGTTCGAGCTCGGAACGATCAAGAGCGGTCGGTCGCTCGCGTCGGTATGGAACGGTCCGGCCTATCGACGTTATCGGCGCGGAATCCGGCAGACGCAGAAAAACGAGATCATGTGTCAGCGATGCCCGGAGCTGGTACGCAAGGATCTCGATCCGGGCGTCGTCTTTGCGGCGCGGGCCGACGAGGCGTGACTCTTCCCAATTTCCTCATCATCGGCGCGGGACGGTCGGGAACCTCATCGCTTTACTACTACCTCGGCCAGCATCCACAAATCTACATGAGTCCCGTCAAGGAGCCGCGCTACTTCGGAGTCGAGCCACGAGTAGGGACCGCGCCGCCGATCCAGAGCCGCAAACGAATTCAAAGCCGTAAGGAATACGAGCGGCTTTTCGCGGGAGTCTCGAATGAAACAGCAGTCGGCGAGGCTTCGCCTCAATACCTGAACAGTCCAACAGCCGCGGCGCGCATCGCCGCGGATCTGCCCGGCGTCCGGCTGATCGCGCTGCTGCGCAATCCTGCCGATCGCGCCTACTCGAGTTACATCGGGCAAGTCCGTGCCGGCGTGGAATTCCGTTCGGTCGAGAAGGCGATGCAGCCGGACACGTACTACTTCCAATCGAGTCTGTACGCGCATCCGCTGGAACGATATTTCAGCCGGTTCGCCCGGCAGCAGATCAAGGTCGTCCTGTTCGACGATCTCGTGAGCGACGCGCGTGCCGTCGTCAAAGAGATCCTCGGTTTTCTCGACGTTGCCACCGACGTCGAGCTGGATCTTTCAATTCGACACAACGTTTCGACGGTGCCACGGTTCATCGCCTTGAACGCGCTGATCTGGAAGACCGCGCATGTGGTCACGAAACTCGTGCCCTTGGCCGCGGGCCGTGGTCTCGCCATGCGCCTTCAACGGCCGCTCCTCCGGCCGCTGGAGCCGCTCTCCGATCCGGTGCGGCGGCGGATGCTCGAGGCATTCGAAGCTGACATTCGCGACACCGGCCGCCTGATCGGGAGAGACCTTTCGCACTGGTTGCAGTGCTGAGCGCACTTGGGGAGACATGCCGACGATTGCCTCGGTCAAGCGCAAATAGGCGGATGGATCAGTAGTTCGAGCGCGGATATGTTTCAAGCTCGTCCGGGCCGATGTCGCCGAGCGTTTTGTCCTGGCGATCGATCTCGAAATCTTGGGGGTCAGGCCTTTGGCTTTTCGTACCCCGTGCAACTCATTTCGCCGCGGCCTGCGGAAGCATCGGCTCGAAGGCGCGCCCGACCTCGGCGCTCTCCACCGGCACGGGCGCCGGAACGGAGATCGCGTTCAGGTCTGGGAACGTGTAGCTCACCACTTGCAACTTCGGTCGGTTCACGTAGCTCCACAGCTCGCCCTGGAACTGCTCGGGCGTCGTGCCGAACGCGGTCTGGAAGGCGACGTCGACCGGCTTCTTCGCGTCGAGCAGGGCCAGATACGTTGCGAGCTGTCCGGCGCGCTGCGGCGCACCGACGAGGAGGTAGTGCATGAAGATCCAGGACGTCGCATAGAACGGCCCCGCGTGTGCGCCGTTGTACTCCGGCGACCGGGTATCGATGGCAAAGACGCGGCGCAACGGCATCAGCCCTGTCTCCAGGATCGTGTCGACGAACGCTTTCGGAATGCTGCCGACCACCACCGATTTCCCCTTCACCGTGAACGTCGAATAGAACTCGGCGACGCCCTCCTGATACCAGAGCGGCAGACCAGCCGCGGTGTTCTCGATCAGGGAGTGCGTGATCTCGTGAAAGACAACGTGGTCCCCGCCGGCGCCGCCGTCATTCTCCATGGCCACGAAGAACCGTCCCTCCGAACTGGTAAAAAACCCGACCACCTCCGTCCGGTGCGAGCCAACGGCTGCATTGCGCACCGGAGCGAACGCCGGCTCGCCGTCGAAGACAAAGATCGTCGTCGGCACCGCCGACTCCGTGCGGAGGCCCATGATGTGGCCCAGCGCCCCGCGCATCCGCTCGAGCTTCGCAACGATCGCCTTCGTCGTGAAGTCATGCGCATTGCTGTAGACGATCAAATTCCGCGTCTCGCTCTTCGTCCAGTTGCCACCGAGGTCGAGAGCGTGAGCCGGGAGGGCGAGAAGCGCGAGGAGGAGGGTGGCGAGGCTCGGGAGGCGGGTCATTGGACGCATGATACCGGCACGTATATCCGACGCGAAGGCGCACGAATCGGGGAGCGGCAACTCGAATTCCATTCCTCCCCCCTTCGTATTTAGACACGTATGCGAGTCATTCGAGTGACCGACCGCGTCGATCGCGGGAGCGGACCGTATGCATGTGTCCATTCTAGGCGTAATCGCGTGCGCTGGCCGCATTCACCGCGTCGGACCACGCGTTGAACGCGAGAGCCGCTCGCATGCAATACGTTAGGCCCACGCGTTGTACGCGAGGGGCGCTCGCGTGCAAGACGTCGGACCCACGCATTGAACGCGAGGGGCTCTCGCATGCAATACGTCAGGCCCACGCATTGAACGCGGGGGGCTCTCGCATACAATTCGTCGGGTCCTCGCGTTGAACGCGAGAGGCTCTCGCATGCAATACGTCGAGCCCACGCGTTGTACGCAGGCGCGATCTTCCTCGTGGCGATCCTCTCCACTGTCGTTTATCTGACAGTTACGAAAAAAAGATCTGACGCGAGCTGCCGTCACTGAGGGAGCGTGGGCCAGTAACTCCGAGGCGGCGCGAGGAATGGAATACTTCGTGCTCCTGGAACGCGAACGGAGGGAACAATGAAGAACCTGATTCTTACGCTCGCGATGACGGCCGCTCTTGTCGGCTGTTCGAATTGGAATCGCGCTACACCCGCACCGCTCGACAACGCGGCCACCACCGCCGAGGTAAAGAAGAACCTGTTGTCAGACAGCCTCACCGGGATCGATGTCGATACGCGCGATGGAGTCGTGACGCTTTCCGGCCACCTGCCGACGCGGGACGCGCGGCGCACCGCGGTCCATGACGCTTCGAAAGTAAAGGGCGTCCACAGAGTCGTCGATAACATCGCTGTCCCCTGACGGGTGTATTGCTTCGGAGCAGCCTCAGATCTCTCCTTTTTGAAGTCATCTCAGGCTTCGTTTGCGGATTCATCTCGTCGTCAGCGGACCACACATAGAATCGGCGGATGCGAAAGACTTTCATCCTCCTGACAACCGTTCTCGCCGTCACCTCGCTGCAGGCGACAGATCCCAACGCTACAAGGTCACGATGCTTGCGCTGCCGGGCGCAGGTCCAACCGGGATCAGCATGGACTATCTCGGCTACGACCCAGCCACTGACTCCGTCTGGGTCCCGGCCGGAAACACCGGGGCTGTCGATGTCATCGACGCTACTTCCCAAAAGGTGACGCAACTCTCCGGCTTCCCTTCCGGGGAAATGGGCTCGGACAACCGCAAACGCCTCGTCGGGCCGAGCTCCGTTACATTCGGCAAGGGGACCGTCTACATCGGCGACCGGTTCGATTCCAGCGTCTTTTCGCTCGATGCTCGCACTCGCGCCCGCGGCGCGTGCGTCAAGCTGGACTCAATGCCCGATGGTCTCGCCTACGTGGCATCCACGCACGAGGTGTGGGTGACGACCCCGCGCGACAAGACCATCCGCATCCTCGATGCAGGCACCCTCGCACAGAAGGAGAAGCTGACCTTCGAGGGAAATCCGGAAGGCTTCGCCGTTGACGCCAGGCGCAACCGCTTCTATACAAACATGGAAGACAAGGATCTCACGCTGGCCATCGATCTGAAGTCGCACAAGACCGTCGCAACCTGGAAGCCCGCGTGCGGCGAGGACGGACCGCACGGCATCAAGCTCGATGAAAAGGATGGCTATCTGCTGGTCGCCTGCAGCACGAAAACGGAAGTGCTCGATGCCGGCCACAACGGCGCCGTACTTTCCTCGGTCGAAACCGGTGACGGCGTCGACGATCTCGACTACGTACCGTCGACGCGCATGGTCTACGTCGGCGCGGCAAAAGCGGCCCTACTGACCGTGGCCCATCTCGACCCGGCGGGCAAGCTGACCGTCAAGGAAAAAGTAGCGACGCACCCCGGCGCCCGCAACGGCGTGGTCGCAAAAAACGGCGCCGTGTTCCTCGGCCACGGTGGCGGCGGAAATCTGTCCGATATCGTCGTTGCAGCACCCGTGAAGTAATCAGCCTTGTGCGTTTCGATCCGGCGCGCCGTGGGGAATGGCCACTCGGCGCGCCCGCTCCCTTGAGCGGATCGGCGTCCTCTCCTTGTGGAGGAGAGGCGCAGCTCGACTCCATCCCTACCCCCGCCCGAACTTCGACACGTATGCGAGTCATCGAGCGGGCCGACGGCGTCGATCGCGGGGGCGGACCGTATGCACGTGTCCATTCAAGCGCTGATCGCGTGGGCCGTTCGCATTCACCGCGTCGGGTCCACGTTGATCGCAAGAGGCGGTCGCATGCAATACGTCGGGGCTACCGTTGACCGTGAGTGGCGGTCGCATTCACGCGTCACGCTCGTGGAACGGAACATCAGGCCACAACCGAAGCGTGAGTCCGAGGAGCTTTCCCGACGCGACCTGCCAGCGGAACGGGCCAGCTTCGCACCGCATCGTCACTGCGACGCAACTTGCAGCGAACTTCGAATTCTTCCGTACAATTGTGACACGCATGCCACTCGAATTCTCTTCCTACATCAGTTATCCACATGGGAACGGAATCATCAAGGACTTCGTCGAGGAGTTGCGGCATCACCTCACGAAGCGGATCGAGTCGTACATAAGCCTCAAACCGTTCTACGACGACGAGCGCCTTGGCCCCGGGTACCGCTTCAATGACATGCTTTCCCGCTCGCTCTGCCGCAGCATCAGCATGATCGTTGTCTATGTTCCGGAATATGAGTCGCGTCCCTACTGCCTTCGCGAACTGGCGGCGATGGAGGCCTTGCAACGGCGGCGTCTCAGTCTCATTGGACCGCATCTCGAAATACCTCAGGGAATGATCTTCCCCATCGTGCTTCGCGCCCTAGAGACCGGAGCAGGAGAGCTGAAGCTGCCTAGCTGGATAACAGATCAGAGCCAGTATTCTGACTTCTCACGTTTCCAAATGGGATATGGCGACATCTTTGAGTCGCGTGATGTCATTCTGGAAATCGAGAAGATCGGCAAGGCAATCAGGAACCTTTACGATGCGTTCGGCCACGTCGCAGACCCATGTCTCGATTGCGATGATTTTGCCCTTCCCTCGGAGGCTGCCATCGAATCGCGCCTGCGTTTACCGCGATGGAGTGCGAGGTTCCCCGGCAGAACGGGAGAGTCATCGTGAGTGGACCGGCTCGCGGGCAAGTCATCACGTTCTACTCGTTCAAGGGTGGAACCGGAAGGTCGATGGCCGTTGCCAACGTAGGGTGTTTGCTTGCGAGAAAGAGCAGCTGCCGCGTGTTGATGATCGATTTCGATCTCGAGGCGCCTGGGCTGCACCGGTATTTCCCCGATACTCCGTACGGGACGTTAGAAGGAGGCGTAATCGAGCTCATGTCGGTTCTCGCGCATGCCGCGGGAGCGCTTCCGCGGATGCGCGATGAGCAGCGGAGAGAACAAAGGGTTCTCGAAATCGTGCAGAGCGTTGCTCTGGAAGATTACATTCGGAAAACACGCTTCGAAAACCTCGACGTGATGTTCGCTGGCCGTTTCGACGAGAAGTACGGCGAGCGCGTCGCAACTTTCGCCTGGCCGGAACTCTATCTGACCGCACCGGAAATCATCAGCCTCTTGATGCTGCGACTCGGCGAGAACTACACACACATTCTTGTTGACTCGCGTACAGGTTTTAACGATGTCAGCGGACTTTGTACCGCTGTCCTGCCAGAGAAACTGGTATTTGTGTTCACGCCGAACCGGCAGAATCTAGATGGGGCCGAGAAAGTCATCCGCGAGGCGATAGCCCACCGAAGGCAATCCAATGATCTGCGGCCATTAATCGTGTTCCCATTTCCTTCTCGTATTGAAAACGCAGAGCCAGTAGAACGAGACCTATGGCGGCTCGGAGACGCGTCCGGTTTCGTCGGGTACCAACCGCACTTCGAGGAGTGGCTTCGATCCGCATACGGCCTTCCACGTTGCGATCTCGGTCCGTATTTCGATGCTGTACAGGTACAGCACGTTCCGTTCTACGCGTATGGAGAAAAAATCGCCGCGGAGATCGAACGGTCGCGGGATATCCTCTCGCTGTCCAGCGCATATCAGCGTTTCATAGACTGGCTGGAAGGCAAGCCGTGGTCGGCGCTAACTGACGAAGCGTTGAAAAAGTATGCGACCGCCCTGAAGCAACGGTTCGGAAGCATCGAAGTGCCCGGGACATTTATCTCCGCACCGATTCACGCGTCTTTTGTTCGTCCGCAATTACTCTTTCGTGGCGCTGAAACCGCGCAACACCTTTCTTGGCGACTCGTCAGCCGCGTTCGCCACTTGGAGATCCAAGGTGAGCATGGATCCGGCAAGACGACACTTCTACAATGGTTGGCCGTGACGGCTGCGGAGCACCTCGACCGCGTCCCACACACTGGGACGATCCCTGTGTTCGTAAGTGCGACAGTTCTTGATACACGCCTACCAGTTATAGAGAGCCTTCGCGCAGCTGTTGGGCAGTTCGGCCTTCCGGACCATGATCTCTTCGTGCTTCGCGAGTCGCTCGCAACGCGCCTGCAAGCCGGAAGCGTGGCTGTGCTCGTGGACGACATTGATAGTCTGGAGTCGGAGTTGCAACGCGCATTGTTCGATGCGAACTTGCAGCATTTCGCTCGTACATTCCCTCGTTGCCCGATAGTAATCACCCGCCGCACGGGACCGCTGGCCGCTTTGAATGCTGATTTCAAGCAATGCAGCATCGGCCCGGTCACTTCAAACGAACAGCGGCATCTGGTGCGACTCTGGAGTGGACTGAGTTCGCAGATGTCCGAGGGTTCGCCGGGCACGGCTGAGCTTCACATCTCGACGCTGCTAGCGTCATGGAGGAGGCGCACGCCTCTGCTCGTGGAAATGGCACTCCGCCAGATTGAAAGCGACGAATCCCATGACGAGTTTCAGCTCTGTCGAAGCTATCTAGATGTGGTGCTGGGACGCACGGCTTCGAAAACGGAGTCCATCGGCGATGCAGCGACGATAATGAAAGCGCTTCAAACACTTGCATTGGTTGCGTTCAGTTATCGCGGCCGCGATTCTATGCCGATTACGATGGCCGAAAAGGAACTCCGGAAATTTAGCGAAGGCTCGGAGGCTCACGACCTTGCGTCAGCGATACGGGCAACAGGCATCGTAGAATGGCGGAGCCGGAGCGTAGCTTTCACGTCGCCGCCACTTGCTGAATACCTTGCCGCTTCTTATGCAGCAGCATCCTGGCCGCGATCCTCAGCCCTAATCCAAGACTGGCTCTTTCAACGTCGCACACGAAAGCGCATCCGTCTATTTCGGTTCATGGTTCAGGCCGCATCCCGGCACGAGCGAGACGAAATCCTGACGGCGATCATCGAACCTCCGGAGAACCGGACACTTGAGATGGCCGCTCGAGCCGTTATTGCGGCCCGAGTGATCAGTGTGATGCCCGACGTACGCGGCTCGGTTGCCTCCCGAATTCTCGGTGCGCTTGTAGCAGCAGGCCGGAACCCTCATAAGCGAACAGAGTATGAAGAAGCCGTCGCGGAAATTCGCCTGAGCGCTTGGGGCCCTTCGTTCGACGAGATATTACAACGGGAGACACCAATACAGGCCGACGATGGATTACGATCGAGCGGCCTTCTGGATGCAATTCGCGTTGAAGAGAGCGGTGATGTAGAGCGTGCCATTCGTCTCTACACGCACGTCATGCAATCGCTTACCAACACAACACAGGACGACGCCGTTCGTGCCTTGGCGCTCTTTCGACGCGGAACAGCATACGAAGATATCGGCAATGGGTCTGCTGCATTGGTGGACTATCGTCTTGCGGTTGAAATTGCCCAAGCCGCAGGTGATCGCGTTTTGGCTGCACGTGCCCGCTTCCGGTGCGCACAACTCTTTCAGCGGACTAATCACAAAGATGGGGCTCTCGCTATTTACCGAGATCTCGGTACATCAGTACGGTCGCGAGACTTCTCCGAGTTGCAGGAGGTAGCAGCAAACAGTCTCGTCGCCGCCGCCGAGATCGAGGCCGAGCGCGGGAGAAAGGACTCCGCATTGCTCCTCCTAGATGAAGTGACGTATGCACTCGAAGGAAGGAATGAGACGGCCCTCGCGATGATCCTCGCTCAAGCGCTCCTGGTGCGAAGTATCGTCTTCACGAAGGCACGCATGGAGAATGCGGCAATTGCGGCTCTGGATGAGATCGCCACCCGGTTTGCCGGCCGCTATGATCTTGCCGAATATCTCTCCGCTGCACAACTACGGAAAGCATCGTTGCTCAAGGAATCCGACCCTGGCGAGGCAGCCATGATACTCGATAGACTCATTCAAGGCTCGGTGCGCGGTCGGCTCCCGATGTCGCCGGCGCTGATGGAAAATGCCGAACGTCTGCGCGCGGAAATCGCGAAACGGAAGTAGTCGCTAGCTCCTGTGCCCGGAAGTGATTCGTGTGTGGATGCTCTACCAGAAGCCATCCTAGAGACGTAGGTTGGTGCCAGGGACGGGATTGGATTCGAACGTGGCTGCAGAATCAGTAACTTACTGAAAACACAATACCGCACAAACCGGAGAAGCTCCAGATCGCCGGTTCGGACACACGTATTACACACGCGAAGCTACGGCGGAGCTGCAGCCAGGAACTCTTCCCAAACGCGGACACACTCATTCGTGAATTCAACGGCGTCGAGAAAGTGCGTACCGGCGACGAGGAACCAACGCTCCGGTTGGTCCCTGCCCGTGTACTCCCGGCCAATCGAAAACGCCGCATCAATACTCGGCTTGCTAATTACCAGATGCTTGCTTCCGTTCGCGACGTCGCGGCAAATTTGCAGTGCTGGTGTTCTTGACATGAGGTCGTCGAGAGCAGGCTTGCTCGCTCGAGCATCGCGATCAAGCCAATCGCGAAGCGAGTAGCAGTTTTGCGCGAACGCGAGGAAGAAATCGAGGCGGTCGGCAGGTGTCCGTGTGCCATCGGCGCAGGCGGACAGAAACCGATGATGCCATCGACGCACCCTCTCCACCTGAGCGTTTGCTCCACCGGACCTATGCGCGCTGAGCGTTCCGATTCCCACTCAGCAATCTTAGTCGTGTTCCAGAACAAAACGACGCCCTTCCGAGCGTCGTCGCTACTCGCCTACTTCCACGCCTTTTCGTCGTGGCATCCGAACGTTAGCACCTCGTTCTTTGCGTAGGCGTCGTCCTGTACGCGTGGTCGAAGCCCTTGAAGATGTCCATTGATTTGCCGCTCGTCGCGAAAAGCGCAACCTCACCGTCTTCGCTCGTGAACGCGCACCTGTACGTGATTTCCTCGGGACGGTTGTGAACTCGTCGCCAACACCAGATCCTGGGTCGTCGCAGTCGCAGACCGTTACGGTTTTCGGTTTGAGGAGCTTGATTTCAGGCGCCGGGCGATGCCAGTCGATCACCTCTCCCTTGTACCCCGTCGATGATGATGATTCTCATGACTTCAGCAAAGCACACCTACGGGAGGACGCAAGGGACCATGGCTGTGGATTACGTAAGCCGAATACACGGATCCCACACGCGGGACGATAGGTCGCAATCGCAAGCAACAGATACGATGCGACTTAGAAGTGGTGCCCAGGGACGGAATTGAACCGCCGACACGAGGATTTTCAGTCCTCTGCTCTACCAACTGAGCTACCTGGGCCCGAGGGGGCTGGAGATGCGGGCGCGGAAAGTACCATGCGCGGCCGGGGGTGTAAATGCCTCCGCGCTCGCGGTTCATTCCGGAGGGCTCTCACCTTCCGGAATGGTGCGCTGACGCGTCAGCTCGCGCGAAGCGGAGGTGAATGGAGAATGGCTCAACCGCCGCGGCCTGTTCGTCGTCCTCATCGAAGGACGACTTCAGCCATTCACACGTTCTCATTTCGCGTGAGGACGTTCTGGTTTCGCGCTCACACGTTCTGGTTTCCCATTCACGCGTTCTGAGTTCGTCTTCACACGTTCCGGTTTCGTGTTCACGCGAAATGGTTTCGTGTTCACGGGTTCCGGTTTCGTCTTCGGGACGTAATTTTTCGTCTTCGGGGCAGAGCGGAGAGGAAACGCGGGATGCGGAGGCCCGACCTCGGCTCCCGCATCCGCGCGACTGCCGCTACCTCACCTCATACACTTCTCGCAGATTTGCTTCACGGCGGTGCTGTCGCTGGCTTTGCCGCGCGAGTCCTGGACTCGCAGCGTTGCGCCGTACTGGCCGCCGGACTGGTACTGGTGATCGATGGCGGGAGTGGTGGTTGCGACCGGGGCGGAGCCGTCGCCGAAGTCGAAAACGTATTTGACGATCGTGTCGCGGAGTTGCGGGTCGGCCGACGATGCGTCGGGATCGAAGGAGCGGGAGGCGTCGAAGTGGACTTTAAGGTTCTTCCGCGGGCCGATGGACGACGCGGTGAGGACCGGCACCGGCGCGCGATTCGGGCCGCATTGCGAGACGGGAACGGTCTGCACCGAGCCGGCGCCGATGCCGTTGTCGGGCATCAGGTCGAGCGGCTGCGACAGGACGCCGCCGGGCTGCGCGGAGGAGATGGACAGCAGAGAGGTGATGCTCTGGCCGGCAGTCACGCCGATATCGCTCGCGCGGACGACGATGGTGATGACGCCCGTGGCCGGGGCGTAGCCGCTGCCCGCCAGCGCGGGAACGGGCGTTCCGTCGACGAAGTCGCCGCGGTAGGCGCCGTTGCTGTCGGCCTTCACCTTGTACGACTCGAAGCGCGGCACGCCGGTGGAATCGGTGATCATCCGCACCGCGTAGGCTACGTTCGCGCTGTTCCGGAACGACGTGAACCAGACGGAGCTCGGCGGGAGCGTACCGTTCGTCGATGCGGTCTTGAGCTGGAACGTCATGGACAGTTGTCCGCCGGCGAGATACGGCTCGCCGACTGTGAGCAGGGTGAGATCCGCCGCGGCGGGGACGGGGACGCCGACCGGCTGGCCCAGGACCGTGACGACGGAGACGGTGTCGCCGGTGCCGTCCTTCGCAACGGTGAGGCCGGGAGCGACGCAGATGTTTTCGGTCGGGAGCAGCGGCGCGACGACGTTGCTGGGCGTGCCGGTGCCGTTCAGATTCACGGCCGACACGCGGTATTGATACGTGGAGCTTGCGGCGATGGCGGTGGTGTCGTCGTACTTCGTCGCGGCCGCGGTCAATTTCGCGAGGACGCGGAACGAGCCGCTGTTCTCGGCGCGCTCGAGCGTGTATCCGGTGATCGGCGACGCGCCGGCGGAGGCAACGGTCCAGTTCAGACCGACGCTCAGCGGACTGCGCGAACCGGTCAGCGCCGGGCTGGCCGGGAAGGCGCTCGGCGGCGGCGGATCGAACGCGGCGAGCATCCGCTTGCCGGTGACCTGGCGGGCGATGTAGCCGCGGCTGCTGAACGTGCCCGGGCCGCCGCTGACGCATGCGTCGACGCATCCGTCGGCGTAACCGACCACGATGCGGCCCTGGCCGTCGATGTCGGCGTCCATGAAGTCGAGCAGGTTACGGTCGTCGGGCGTGTTGCCGCAGAACGTGCCGCGGTCGCAGATGGAGCCCTTCTGCGTCGGGTCGTTCGGCGTGACGTTGCTCAGTTCCCACGTCGCGCCGCCGTCGACGGTCGTCGCGGCGTAGAGGTACCACTCCGCCGTAGCCGGGAACGAGGCCATATCGCCGGAGTCGCCTTCCGTGGTCGTGCCGTGGAAGATGAAGGCGGCCCGGCCCGGATCACCCGCCACAACGGTCGGGAAGACGATGTTGGTCAGGCCCGCGGGGGCGCCGACGTCGGTGGCCGGCTCCTGCCAGATGATGGTGGGGTTGGCAGGATCGGACTTGTCGAGCGTTCCCTTGATGATCATCGGACGGTCATCGCCGGTCTCGCCGTAGCCGTACCAGATGGTCTTGCCGTCGTTGGCGATGGCGATCGAGGAATCCCAGCGGCCGCTGGAAGTCGCCGGCACGGTGATGTAGTGCCACGTCTCGCCGGCGTCGATCGACAGCGAGACACCTTCGTGCCCTTCGCACGAATTGTTCATCGGGACGTAGACCGTGCCATCCGCGCCAACCTTGACGTGGCCGTGGTTACCGCAGCCGTCGGTGGCCGGAAAGATCGGCCGGCTGGGATTGAACGTCTGGCCGCCGTCGTCGCTGCGGGAGCAGAAGGCATTCACATCCTCGTGCGAGCAGTAATACATGGCATGCGGGTAATCGGCGCCGGCGCGCGCGGTGACCGGTTTGGTGTTGTTCGGATAGGGGCCGACCGCGATCGACTGGTTATCGACGCCGTGAACCTGGCCCGGTCCGGTCAGCGATCGCGTCCAGGTATTGGCGTTGCCGGAGCTGTCGGTGTAGGCGATGTAGCTGGAGGCCGCCATGAGCTGCGCGATCCAGACGCGGTGGTCGACGCTGCCGTCCGGCACGCGGTGCTGATCCATGGTCATGAACGGATCGACGGTAGTCGGCGCACCGCCCGTGCCGAGGTTGCGCCAGGTGGCGGCGGCAGGGCTGGTGGAGTCGTCGAAGGAGGCTTCGAGGACGTCGAAGTTGAAGAGCATGTACGCCTTGTTCGTGCCGATGTCGACGCCGATGGTCGGTTCGTGGGCCTGATCGGTGCGCGTGGAGACGGCCGGCGGCGGCGTGTAGTTGGCGAAGGTCGTGTCGCCAAGTTTCACGGTCGTGCTCTGCGCCGGCGTCGGGCCGGTGATCAGCGATGCCGTCACGGTCGCGGACACGGCGGCGGGGATCGACGGCACAACGAACACGCGGTACGTGCTCGTGCCGGACGTCACCGGAAACTCCGTCGACTCCGGTGCCGGCGGATTGTTGCGCGACTTGCGGAACGGCGCGCCGGAGGCCGTGTCGTAGGGAGGCGTGTAAATGTGCATGTCGAGATCGCTCGCTTGCGGATCCCAGCCGAGCGTCACGCGGATTCGATCGGTCGGATGCAGCTGCGCGTAGTCCGCGGGCAGCGACACGTTCAACTGCACTACGTAACAGGGGTTCGCCAGGGTGTCGCAGAGGAAGCTGTCGGAGTTGCCCATGCCGGCCAGCTCAAGGACGAGCGCGGCGGTGTACGACTGGTTCGGGACGAAGAACGGTCCGCCGCTGGCGCTGGCAGTGCGGGCGGTGTCGGTCAGGGTGAGGGTGGCGGCGGGATTCTGTGCTGCCGCAGCCGTGGCGATGAAGAAAACTGCGACGCATGCGAGGAGCCGACGGTCGAACATGAAAGCCTCCAGATTCGGTAGTGACGCTACCGCCGCGTGCAAGTTGGAGACCAGGGTTGGTTGGATGGTTTGCTAGGGGGGACGGTTCACGCGGAGGGCGCGGAGGGGCGGAGCGAGCGGAGAAAGGCGGTTAGGAGATGCGCGTGCGGACGACGGCGGCCAGGTCGCGGAGGGGTTGGGCGGGGGGGCCGAGGTTGGAGATTGAGGAGAGAGACGTTTCGACTAACTCGTCGCTGAGTTTCTTTGCGCCGTCGATGCCGGCGAGTTTCACGAAGGTCAGGCGGTCGGCGTCTTTGCCGACGTCTTTGCCGAGTTGTTCGGGACTGCCGACCACGTCGAGGATGTCGTCGGTGATCTGGAAGGCCAGGCCGAGGTTCTTGGCGAAGACTTCGATGCGCCCGAGGGCGGCTGGGGAGGTGTTGGCGAGCATCGCGCCGACCGCGGCGGCGGCGACGAAGAGCGCGCCGGTTTTGCGCGAGTGGATGAACTCGAGCGTGTCGAAATCGAGGCGCGACGTTTCGCTGTGCAGGTCGACCGCTTCGCCGGCGATCGTGCCGTCCCAGCCGACGGCATCGACGACGCGTTTGATCACCTGCAGCATCGGCCACTGACGCGGCGTCAACGCGGCGTAGTTCTTCGCGACGAGACCGTATGCGTGATTGAGAAGCGCGACCGACGACAGGATCGCCAGGTCTTCGCCGAATTCGCGATGCAACGTTGGCTGTCCGCGGCGGAGGAGCGCGTCGTCCATCGATGGCAGGTCATCGAGGATCAGCGACGACGCATGAATCATCTCCATGGCCGCGGCGGCATCGGCGAGTTTCTCCGCTTTGCAGCCGGCCGCCTCCCCTGCCGCCATCAGCAAAACGCCGCGAACGCGCTTGCCGGAAGAGGTCAGCGCGCGCTTGAGAGGATCGGCCAGCGGCTTCGGGGCGCCGGCGCGAAGGGCGATGTTTTTGAGGGTTTCGTCGATCAGCGCGCGCCGCGCCGCGAAGTAGTCGTTCACTCGGGCGCATGGTAGCATCGGGCCACTTCGGCGACGGGAACTCTATGAACCTGAGACACTTCGGGCGTGCCCAGCAGATGTGGGTCCTGGTCGCTGCCTGTTTCGTGATGTTCGCGTTGTTCCTGTTCTTTGTACCGGGAATGACGTTCGCGATGTGGTGGCCGTCGTTGCTTGCGGCGCTCGTGGCCAGCGCCATCACCGTCGCCGCATTCCAGTGGTGGCTTGGCTCCGTCCTCGCCCGCCGCGACTCCTCGATCCAGCTCCTCAATCGGATCACCGCCGGCGATCTCTCGCTTGCGGCGCGCGAGATTCAACTGGCCACGCAATCGGCGCGAATGTCCGCGGCGCTGCGCGCGCTCGTGTCGAACCTCGAACGCACCATCAGGCGTTTCGCGCAGCTCGCCACGGACGTCGCGACCGCCAGCAGTCAGATCAGCGGACGTTCGCGTGTGCTGGCGCGCGGCGCAGGCGAGCAACTCCTCTCGACCGAATCGACCTCGGCGTCGGTCGGCCAGATTGACCAGACCATCAACAACGTGCGCACGTCGATGGAGGAGCTCTCCGCGAATGCCGAGGAGACGTCGACCTCGGTGTTGGAGATGTCGGCGTCGATCGAGGAAGTGAGCCGCATCGCCGACACGCTTGCCGAGTTCGTGGAACAGACGTCGTCCGCATTCGAAGAGATGAGCGCATCGATCTCGCAGGTTGCGGCGAACACGGAGAGCTTCTCTTCGTTCGCAACGCAGACCGCCAGCTCGATGGTGGAGATGAATGCGACCACCGAGGAGATCGGCAAGTCGGCCAAGCAATCAGCGGAGCTCGCGCGCTACGTGAAGGACGCCGCCAGCGAAGGACGCGTCGCCGTCAGCGGCACCGTCGAGGGCATGCGCAAGATTCAGGTTGCCGTCGATGAGGCCAAAGGCGCGCTCGGCGAGCTCGCCAACCGGTCGCAGGAGATCGGCGAGATCGTTCGCGTCATCGACGAGATCGCGGGACAGACGAACCTGCTCGCGCTGAACGCTGCGATCATCGCGGCGCAGGCCGGCGAGCGCGGAAAGGGATTCGCGGTCGTGGCCGACGAGATCCGCGATCTCTCCGAACGCACCTCGGTATCGACCGACGAAATCCGCACGCTGATTCAGAACGTGCAACGTGCCGTCGATCGCGCCGCCGAGCAGATGACGATCAGCAGCGATCGCGTCTCCGACGGCGTCGCGCTGACGGCGCGGGCGGAACAGACGCTCGACAAGATTCTCGACATGACCGCGCGGTCGACGAACTCGATCGCCGAGATTGCGCGCGCCACCGACGAGCAGTCGCGCGGCAGCAAGGCGGCCACGGCGGCCATCGAAGAAGTGACGAAGATGGTGCAGCAGACGGCGAGCGCGACGCAGCAGCAGTCGCAGACGGCGCGCAAAGTCGGCGAGCAGACGTCGATGGTGCGCGACTACACCAAGCACCTCAAGCGCGCCATGTCGGAACAGGAAACAGGCAGCCGCGCCATCAGCAGGGCCATGGAAAACATCATGGGCCTCGTGCAGAACGTTCTCGAATCAACCTCGGTGCTTGCCACCGAAAGCTCAGCGATCGTGAAAGCGATGGGCGTGATCCAGCAGGCCACGCGCGAGTCGAACGTTTCGATCGGCGATCTGAATCAGATGGCCAACACGTTGTCGCATGAGTCGACGCTGCTGAATTCGGAGCTCGACCGCTTCACGCTGCCGACTCCCACCGAGGGCGGCAAGCTGATCACGTCGACGGTGCTGTGGCAGCAATTGACGCTCGATCCGATCTTCGTCGGATCGGCAGCACTCGGCTACATGTCGAAGACCATTCAGGCGCACCTGGTGATGTACGGCGAAGGCGCGGAACTGATTCCGGGACTGGCCGAGCGCTGGGAAGTGCTCGAGCAGGGGCACGTGTACCGCTTTCATCTTCGGCACGGTGTGCGTTTCCACAACGGACGCCTTTTCGAAGCGAAGGATGTTCACGACTCGCTGGTGCGGCTCCTTCTACCCGAATTGAATTCGCAGTCGGGCTGGATCATGCGCGAAGTGCGCGGCGCCGCCGACGTCACCGCGGGACGCACACGCACGCTTTCCGGCATCCAGGTGCGCGACCAGCACACGGTCGACATCATCCTCGAGGAGCCGCTGGCGTTTTTCCTGTCGCTGCTGACGATGCATGAGGCGGCGATCATTCCGGCCGAGGAAGCGCGCGATCCGGAGCGATTCCGGTTGCATCCCGTTGGAGCGGGACCGTTCCGTTTGGCCGAGGCGACGGAGGGCGAGCGCGTTCGCGTGCAGCGCAATCGCGACTACTACGTCCCCGGCATTCCGCATCTCGACGAGATCGAGTTCCGGCTCGATCTCCGCAGCTTCCGCGACGTGGCCGAGGCGTTTCTGCGCGGCGAAGTGGACGTTGCGCACGGCGTGCCGCTGAACCTCGTCAGCAACCTTCGCAGCGATCCGCGCATCGCACCGTACATCCTGACCACGATCCAGTTACACACGTCATACTTCGGCTACGACTGCTCGGTGGCGCCGTTCAACCGCGTGGAAGTGCGGCAGGCGATCAATCACGCTATCGACCGCGACCGCATCAACGAGCGCGTCTTCGCCGGCCTCGGCGTCGTGGCGAAGTCGCTGTTGCCGCCCGGCCTCCTCGGCTACGACGCGAACCTGCGCGGCATCACTCACGATCCGGAACGCGCGCGATCGTTGATGCGCCAGGCGGGAGTCACCAGCGGACTGCGCGTCGAGTACCGCACCTGGGACACGGATGAGTTCAACAACTCCGGCCAGCTTCCGCTGATCGTCGAAGACCTTGCCGCGATCGGCATCGACGTGAACGTGACCATGCACTCCGCGGTCGAGGCGCGCAAGCCGCTGTTCAAGGCGGGCCACGGAATGTTCTTCTGCGGCAACTGGTACGCGGACTTTCCCGACTCCGACAATTTCTTCTACGTCTTCTTCCACAGCGCGGCGAATTCGATCCGCGGCTTCTACTTCCATAAGCCGGAGATCGACGCGCAGATCGATGAAGCGCGGCGGACGAACGATTCGGAACGGCGCGAGGAGATCTATCGCGGTCTGAATCAGATGGTCATCCGCGAAGCGCCGCTGGCCACGCTGTTCCACGAACGCTTCTTCGTGCTGCAAAAGCCGGAAGTACGTGGACTGCGGACGTCGCTCGTGCCGCCGCCCGTGCGGTATCACGGGACGTGGATCGAGGAGTGACGTAGCGCCGACGGCTCGTCGGCTGGACCGCCAGCGGCTCGCTGGCGCTACGCGACTTGCCGCCGAGCCGGCGGCGGTCCAGCCGGCGGGCCGCCGGCGCTACGTCGTCCGGAAACGTACACGCCGGCTACGATCATCGCCCCGGCCAGCAACGCGATCGGTCGAATCTGTTCCTGCAGGAAAATCGCCGCGAGGATGACGGCGAACACCGGCTGCAGGTACGTGTACGCGGCGACCACCGAGCTCTCCGCATACTTCAGCGCCCAGGCGTTCATCAGGTACGCGGCGATGGTCGGGCCGGCCACTACGAATGCCAGTGACCACCAGGCGCTCGGAGGAATCGCGCGCCATGGCTCGTGCGCCATCGGCCAGGCGGCAATCGGGAGCATGACGATCGATGCGATCGCGAACATTCGGGCGATCACGCGGCGGGCGGACAGGCGCGCCATCGCCGGCTTCGAGAAGACGAGGTAGAGCGCGTACGCCAGCGAGTTGCCGACGATCATGAGGTCGCCGAGGAGCGACTTCGTCGTCCCGCTCAACCCCTCTCCGCCGATCAGCACGATCGCGCCGGCGGCGGACAGGGCGATCCCGCCGACCTTCATCGCGGTCGGACGCTCTCGACCGAGCGCGATCGCGGCGGCGAGGGCGAAGATCGGGATCGTCGTGATCAGGATCGCCGCCGCGTGCGCCGTCGTCAGCGCCAGTCCGGCCAGGAAGAGTGTCTGATTGATGACGACACCGAGAATTGAGAAGCCGAAGAGCCGCCATCCGTCGCCGGTCTCGAGCGGCGTGGCGTTCCGCTCGCGCAGCACCGTGTTCAGGATGATGGCCGCCGCGAGCACTCGTAAATATGCGAACGTCAGCGGGTTGAAGACATGCATCCCGAGCTTCGAGATGATGTAGTTGATGGCGAAGAGCACGGACACCGAAGCCATCGCCGCATGCACGACGAGCGTGCCCGGGACATGACCGGGCTTACGATTGCCCGCGCCAGTGGTGGCGGAGCCTGGGGCAGCCAGCGCTGCCGGCCGTGCCGGCTTTTGCAAGGGGCGGCATCATAATCGCGTAAACGCGGGCGGCGGACAGCCGTCCAAAGGGTCGTGGGTACCGTGGCGACATTCCGAGTGAATCCGATCAGCGAATCCGCGCCGTCCGATCAGGAGCTCATCGCTCGCACGCTGGGCGGCGACGGCGCGGCGTACGGAATCCTCGTCGACCGGTTCCAGCGGAAGATCTATCGCGTCGCCTACGCCATCACCCGCGACGACACCGAAGCCGACACGATCACGCAGGACACCTTCATCCAGGCCTACACGCACCTCGGCAAGTTTCAAGGCCGGGCCGAACTGGAAACGTGGCTGACGCGCATCGCCATCAACCGTTCCCGCGACTGGCTGCGCCGCCGGAAGTTCGTCAGCATCTTTTCGCACGACGACGCCGAAAGCGACGACCGCATCTACGCCATCGAGCCGGTCGACGAGCAGCCCGATGCCGAACGCCTGATCATGTCCCACCAGCTTCGCGCGGCCATTCTCCGCGCGGAGCGTACGTTATCCTCGCAGCAGAAAATCATCTTCCGTCTGCGACACTATGAGAATCATTCACTCGAGGAGATTGCAGAGCTCCTCGGGTTGCGCTCCGGAACGGTCCGGGCGCATCTGTTCCGCGCCATCCACAAGGTCCGCAAGGAGCTCGGCGAGTGGGTGACCAAGAGAGAGGGAGTTTCCGATGAAGCACTTTAGCGAAGCAGATTTACTCGAGACTTACTACACGCAGCCGGGCGAATCGATGCCGGTGATGATGCACCTGGCGAGTTGCCCGGACTGCGCCGCGCGCTACGAACGGCTGGAGCAGAAGCTCCGCGAAGCGGCATCGTGCAACACCGAGAAGCCGGCCACGTTCTGGACGCGGCAGCGCCTGCAGATCATGCGCAGCATCGAGAAACAGCAGTCGCATGCTGCCAGCGCCAGCCGCATGTTGCGCGTCGCCGCCGCGGCGATCCTGTCGTTCTTCCTCGGTGGCGCGGTCGTCTACGAAAGCGTGAAGCCCGTGCATCATCAGCCGCCGCCGGTCGTCAAGGTTGCGCCTGTTGCTGCTGCGCAGACTGCTCCAGCGCCGTCCGCGGCCGACATCCACGATGCCTGGCAGTCGGAAGAACTGCAGGACTTCCACAACGTCGTGGAGTGGGAATCGTGGGTGCCGGACAACAAGACCACTTCCAAGCAGGGGAGATCGCTGTGAAGCGTCTTCTGCCTGCAGCACTCGTTCTTGTTTTCGCGACGTCCGCGTTCGCGCAGAATCTTCCGCCCGGCAAGTGGTGGCGCCGGCCGGAAATCGTACAGAGCCTCAATCTTTCCGAGGAACAGCAGAACAAGCTGGAGGCGGCGTTCCGGACGGCATCGAGCGATCTGATCGATCTACGCGGCGAGGTGGAGAAGCAGAACATCGCTCTTCGCGGCGATCTCGATCAGTCGCAACTCGACCGCGCCACGATCCGCCGCGACGCGCAGCGTTTGTCGGACGCGCGCACGCGGCTCTTCGAGCGCGAGCTGATGATGCTGGTCGACATGCGCGCCGTGCTCAACGACTCGCAATGGGATCGGATGCGCAGCCAGCTCGACCGCTTTGGCGCGCAGCAGCAGTTGCGTCCTCGCGCGAACAATCGCAAGAATCAGAGATAAAAAGCGTTTCACCACAAAGACACAAAGGACACAAAGGGGATCTCTTTGTGTCCTTTGTGTCTTTGTGGTGCAAATCATTTAGCCAGCAAGCGAAACCGCGACGGGTCATACCGCAGCGCCATCAACTTCCCTTTGTGAATCGCGAGAGAGCCTGGCAACGTCACCCGCAGCAGGAACGCGCCGCTGAGCAATCCAAGCACGTGCCACGCGCCGCCGTAGAAGCTCGCTTCCTCAACGCCGAAGATGAGATCAGACTCTTCCCCCGCCGCAGCGACGGAGAATGAATCCGGCCGGATGAGCGCGATTCCACTTCCCTGAAACGGAGGCGGATCGGTCTCCCACGATCCGATGATCGATGACACGATATTGCCGCTGATGGTCACCGGCACCACGCTCACATCGCCGGTCGCCGCTGCCGCCGCTTCGCTCACCGGATTTCCGTACACCTCGGACGGCATCCCCTGCTGCACGATGCGCCCGGCGTCGAGCACGATTACCCGATCGATCGCGCCCAACTCCACGATCGACGACGGTGCGGTGATGACGGTCGTCCCCATCACACGCAGCGTTCGGTAAAACTCGTCGGCGAGATTCTCCGACGGATTCACGCCTTCGAGGATGCGGTCCGCGATGAGGATGGCCGGTTTGAGAATCTCGATCCTCGCCAGGTTCGCGCGCGTTTTCTCGGTCGACGACAGCGTGTCCAGGCGGCGATCGAGTAAGAGGTTCCACTTCGCCGTCGCCAGCTCGATCTCCTGCTGCCGGTCCTCGCGATCGATCGTCCGCTGCCGCGCAGCAGCGACGAGCAGATGGCGAACCGACCAGCGTGAAGGCGCATCGATCGCCGACGTCGTGTACAGCAAGGGACGGCGTGCGCGCCTGAGGCTGGTGACGTCGCGCGATCCGATGCGGACCTGGCCCGACTGCGGTTTGCGATCGCCGGCGATGATTTGCAGCAGAGTGGATTTGCCGCATCCTGCCGGGCCGACAATCGCGGTGTGCGTCGATCGGGGAAAGGTCACAGTGCCCAGAGGGATATCGGTCAGGGAGACGTCGAGCATCAACCGGATTCTTTCATGGGCTACGGTCCCGTGCGGTACGCCACTTGCACATCGCGTCTTCGATCACGGACCTTCTAGGATTCACGGAGCGCAGGTGAGCATTCGAGCGCGGCGTACCCCCTTCAAACTACGCAAGCTGCTGGTCATCGACGACGATACGGCCCTGGTCGCCGCCTATCGCGATCTCCTGCTGCCGTACGGCTTCGAAGTCCTCACCGCGTGCGACGGGCAGGACGCCATCCCCGTCGTCGAGCAGAACCCCGACATCATGCTGGTCATCCTCGACCTGGCCATGCCGCGCATGGATGGCCGCGAGTGGTTGCGCTGGTTCCGCAGCCACCGCAAGGAATCGCCGGTCATCATCATCTCCGCCTACAAACTCGACGCGAGCGACGAAGATCTGAAGCCGGCCGTGATCCTCGAGAAGCCGTTTCATGTCGCCGAGTTGCTCGACATGGTCGGACTTTTCTGCGGACTCGGCACGCCGATGGCCGCGGAAGCAACCTAAACTGCGGCAATGGCACGCGTCGGAATCATCGGCACCGGCTGGGGCGCGCGCGTGCAGGTGCCCGCGTTCCGCGAGGCGGGGCTCGACGTCGTCGCTATCGCCGGACACAACTCCGAGCGGACGCGCAAGATCGGCGGCGACCTCGACCTCGAGCCGTTCGACGACTGGCGTTCGCTCATCGCATCGAACATCGATCTCGTCACCATCGTCACACCGCCGTCGGAACATCTGCAGATGGCCACGTCCGCGCTCGACGCCGGCAAACACGTGCTCTGCGAGAAACCAACCGCGCTCAATGCATCCGAAGCCGAGGAGCTCGTCGCGGCGGGGCGGAAACACCCGGATCAGATCGCGCTCATCGATCACGAGTTGCGATTCCTCCCCTCGTTCCGCGCCGCCCGCGACCGCATCGGCGACCTCGGCGGGATCCGCTACGCCGAAGTGCGTTACGCGAGTCCCGGCCGCGGCGATCGAACACGCGCCTGGAACTGGTGGAGCGATGCAAGTCAAGGTGGCGGAATCTGGGGCGCCGTCGGCTCGCACTTCGTCGACATGCTTCGCTTCCTCGGCATGGAGATCGAGGCGGTGCAAGCCACGCTGCGGACGATCATCGACGAGCGGCCGTTCGAGAACGGCACGCGCCGCGTGACGTCGGATGATTTCGCCGACGTCGCTCTCCGCCTCGCGAACGGCGCCATCGCGTCTATGACCTTCAGCGCGGTTGCATCGGGACCCGACGAGCCGACCACGCTCACGATTCACGGCGAAGAAGGGGCGATGCGTCTCGCCGGCGAAGACCTGCTGACGGCGCTGCGCGGCGAACTCTTCACCGCCGCGACAAAAGGCAGCCGCTCCGACCGCCGCGGCAACTCCGCCGGCGGCGCCTTCGGCACCGGCACCTTCCTCCTCGGCCGCGCCCTGAAACGCGCAATCGACGACGGCGACCGAAGCGCGATCGCCGATGCCGCCACATTCGAAGACGGCCTGATGCAGCAACGCGTCCTCGACGCGGCACGCGAGTCCAGCGCGAGCGACGGACGCTGGACCGCGCTGTCATCCTGAGCCGCCGGAGCTGCGTAGGCGAAGCCGAAGGAGCGGAGGACGGTCGAAGGACCCCCAACCTGCTACCCGGAAAGGGCGGCGGCTTTTGCACGAGGCAAGTACTTGGGGGGTCCTTCGACCGTCCTGCGGCGCTCCGCCTTCGGCTACGACGCCTTCGGCGGCTCAGGATGACAGCATCACTTCACCACCGGCACTCCCGCCGCCAGCTTGTTGAACGCCGGCAAATCCGTATCCCAGATCGCTTTCAATTTCGCCAGCTCGACATTGATCTTCGACACCAGCTCGTCGCGCACAGCGATCTGCTGCAACGTCGGCGCGTACGGACCGGTTGCCGCTGAGTCGCCGACGCCGGCCAGCTTGTCGTTGAGGCGGATCGGATAGTTCAGCGGATCCTGCGAGCTCTTGTTCTTCGTCTGGTACAGCGCTTCTTCGACCGCGGTCATCTTCTTGTCGAGATCGTTCGCCGCGGTGACGATCGCCTTGTTGTCGCCCACGCGCTTCTTGACGTCCGTCAGTTGTTTGCGCACTTCGCGGATCCGCGCGACCGCCTCATTCACCTCGGAGAGTTTGTCGTGGACGCTGGTGACGAAATCGAACTGCGCTTTCAGATCGGCAGCGGTGGAGGTGCTGCGCGGGTCCTGCCGGATTTCGAACGACGTCGTCACCGGCGGCTGATCACCGACAGTCAGTTTGGCTTGATACGTTCCCGGAATCACGCGCGGTCCGAGCGTGCCTCCGCTCCACATGATCAATCCGGGGAAGCGCTTGGCCTCCGCGGTGCGCAGGTTCCACACAAAGCGATTGTGTCCGTTGACGACATCGGTGAGCTTGTTCGAGTCACGCCCGCGCCGTCCGCCCTCATCGCCGCCACCTTCTTCCTCGGCCTCACCGCCTTCGGACTTGATCGCCTCCTTCGGTTCCTCAGTCGTCGGGGTCGCAGTGACAGCAGCGGGCGTAGTACCGCTGGCCTCGCGCGGTTTCGCGGCCTCAGCCTGCACCGTTCCGGTGTACTCGCGGATGACTTTGCCGTCGCCGCCGAGGATTGCCATGGAGACCTTGGTGCCGGGCTTCTGGTCGTGGATGTAGTAATCAATGATGGCGCCGCTCGGCGGATTCGTTCCCTGCAAGCCTCCCGGCCGCCCTCCCCCGCCCGCCGTCCGCCAGGTCAGCGCCGGCGTAAAGACGTGAACCGGCTTCGCGGCAACATCAGGAGTGAGCTGGCGCAGCGGCTCGAGGTCGTCGAGCATCCAGAACGAGCGGCCGTGCGTTGCCGCGATCAGCGCGTCGTCGTGTACGAGCAGGTCGTGAATGGGAACGATCGGCAGCTTGTACTGCAACGACTGCCAGTGGCTGCCGTCATCGTACGAAACGTAGACGCCGCGCTCCGTGCCGGCGTAGAGCAGACCGCGCTTCTTCGGATCGGCCCGAATCACGCGCGTGAATTCGGTGGCCGGAATGCCATCGACGATCTTCGTCCAGGTCTTGCCGTAGTCCGAGGTCTTGTAGAGGTACGGGTGAAAGTCGTCCCACTTGAAGTTCGTAGCTGCCACGTACGCCGCGCCCTTGTCGGTCGGACTGGCGTCGATCTCATTGATCATGATCCATTCGGGCATGATCGTTTTCGGCGGCGTGACGTTGTCCCAATGCGCGCCACCGTCGCGGGAGACGTGCACGAGGCCGTCGTCGGAGCCAACCCACAACACACCAGCTTCGACCGGCGATTCGGCGCCGTAGAAAATCGTGTCGTAGTACTCGACACTCGTATTGTCTTTGGTGATCGGCCCGCCGCTCGGCCCTTCCTTCGACTTGTCGTTGCGCGTGAGATCGGGACTGATCACCTTCCAGCTCTGCCCCGCGTTCGTCGACTCCATCAGGTACTGCGAGGCCGCGTAGACCTTGTTCGGATCGTTCGGCGAAAAGAAGATCGGGAAGTTCCACTGGAAGCGGTGCTTGATGTCGGCCGCGCCCGCGCCCATCGGATTGTCGGGCCACGGATTGACGTCGCGCTGCTCGCCGGTCTTGTGGTTGTAGATCGTCAGCAGTCCGCCGTACGAGCCGCCGTAGACGATGTCGGGATTCTTCGGATCGGCCACGATGTAGCCGCTCTCGCCCCCCGCCGTCTCCTCCCAATCGCGCGGACCAATCCCGCTGCCGCCGCTGCGATGGCGGATGCGCACAGCCGTGTTGTCCTGCTGCGGCCCGAGGAGGCGGTAGGGAAAATCGGTATCGACCGAGACGCGGTAGAACTGCGCCGTGGGCTGGTTGTCCTGCTTCGTCCAGTTCACGCCGCCGTCGGTGGTGACGTTCACACCGCCGTCGTTCGCCTCGATCATCCGCTGCGGATCGTTCGGCGCAATCCAGAGATCGTGGTTGTCGCCATGTGGCGTGTTGATCGCGCTCCACGTCCTGCCGCCGTCCTTGGTTTTGTGGAAGCGGACGTTGACGACGTACGCCGTGTCCTCATCCTTAGGATCGGCGTAAATCCGCGAGTAGTACCAGGCCCGCTGGCGAAGATCGGCCGAGTCGCTCGTCTTCGACCACGTGTCGCCGCCATCGCGCGAGCGAAAAACGCCGCCCTCCTTCGCCTCGACGATGGCGTAGACATTCTGCGGATTCGACGCACTAACGCTGACGCCGATGATGCCCAGCGTCCCCTTCGGCATGCCCTTGTTCCGCGACAACTCTTTCCACGTATCGCCGCCGTCGGTCGACTTCCACAGCGCCGACCCTTCCCCGCCGCTGTCGAAGAAGTACGCACCGCGCCGGAACCGCCACGTCGACGCGTAGAGAATCCGCGGATTCGACGGGTCCATGTTCAGATCGACCGCCCCCGAATCGCGATTGACGAAGAGCACGCGCTCCCAGTTTTTGCCACCGTCGCGCGACCGATAAACGCCGCGCATGTCGTTCGGCCCGAACGCATGCCCCAACGCCGCGACATAAATCAGATCGGGATTCGACGGATGAACGCGAATGCGCGCGATCTGCTGCGAGTCATCGAGCCCGATGTGCGTCCAGCTCTTCCCCGCATCGGTCGACTTCCACATCCCCGCGCCGGGAGAGACATTGCCGCGGATGGTCTCTTCGCCCGTTCCCGCGTAGACAACGCTCGGATCAGAAGGAGCCACCGCGACCGCGCCGATCGTCCCACCGAAAAACCCATCCGACATCGGCTTCCACGACTGCCCAGCGTCGACCGTCTTCCACACACCGCCGCCCGTCGAACCGAAGTAGTAGACGTTCGGCTGATCCGCGATCCCGACGACCGCATCCGCCCGCCCGCCGCGATACGGCCCAACCTCGCGCCACTGCATCCCTTTCAGAATCGACGCATCCGGCAGCGCCGGCGTCGTTGGTTTAGCAGGTGTTGCCCCATAGGCAACCGGGACCAGGAAACCGGCGACACACAGCAGCCGCAGAAAACGATTCATGCGCTCTCCCTCCGAGCGCGCATGTTTACCACAAAGAGCAATCCGATCCCGGCAGCGATGTAACCGCTAGCGCTCATCTGGCCGAACGCGTGAGACGGGTCATTCCGGGCGTTTTTTCGCTTCGCCACCGCGAGGCGCGGCGAAGGTGGGGGAAGTCGCGAAGCGAAAATTGAAGGTTTGACCCTTCGGTCCTCTTTCGAGACAAGGCGTGAAGCCCTCTTCCTACCGCTATTACCCACCATGACTTTAATGCCGGCCGCGTCTCTCTTCTTTGGCACCGGCTCCTGATGATTGATTGTGGGACGTGGAGCGGGGTTGCTTATGCTATTCCCGCCTAGGTGTAACGATGACATCAGATGCCGTGACTAGCCATATCTGCCGTGATGGTGTCTTGCTTTGGCGCCAGCCGAATCGCCCGACGAATACGCCGCGGATCTCCTTATCAAAAGTACCAGACCGGCCGCTGAATACAGCAGACGTAAGCGCGCGGTGCGCCGCGTCGTCACTTGGCCCACCCATAATCGCAAGTGTCGTAGATCGACAAGAATGATCGATCAGACTTGAGTGCTCAAGTCCATCACTCTGCAGCATCGCCATTACACGCACAACCCTCCCATCGAACGCACGGGGATTGGCGGCGATAGCACAGATCGTGGTTTCGACTGGCTCCTCCCGGCCCCTCTTGCAGCCCGTCATGAAGACGATCTGTAGCACGAAAAGCAACACGGTGATATGACGAATCATGGAGGACAGTTTCCCGTCCCGCACACCGACTGCGTGCTTGCCTCAGCCGCGGCATTGATCGCGGCTGGATCCCAGCCGTTGGTAGTCGTCCAAATCCCAAAATCGTGATCGTCGATTTTCAATGCCGAGTAGATGTAGCCTTGCGTTCGATAGGCGCTCACTTCAAGAAACTTTATGTCCGATCGTGTCGAGGCCATACCGGAAGCACGTTGATGAATTCCGTGGTCACCTTCGTGAGCGAATCCATTCGCAAGACGAACAAAACTGTCCGACTTGCTGGCCAGAAAGTTCTTGTCGACAGTCACTGTCGTTGTTTTGAATGGACCGATGCCCGATGTTCCTGTCGTCATCGCCTGACCAGCTCCTAGGTTTCCAACAGCCACCGCTACGCCGTTCTTGTCACCAGCTTTGCCGTAGAAATCTACAACTTGGTTGAGTACTGCCGCACCGGGCTGATTCGCGCGAGTCGCCTCAGCCGCAGCCGCGCGCAAAACGACAAGCCCGCCTTCAATTGACTTGCATTCCTGCTCCGACCCAGAGCAGGTGTACCTGCCCGTCGGGTCGGTGAAACGCAACGGATTGTTCCGCACGTAGGTGTAGCGGTTCCAGGCTTGCGGAGTAGCGATAACCTTCTTCAAGTCCAGAGCCGGATCGACGGATTGGAAACGTCCCAAACTCGCATTGTCATACCTCGCATGCATGTAATCCAACGTATGCCCGTCGCCCGCCACGATGTCCCGCTCGTGGCCCGTGAACTTCATCGCCTCCTCGGGATTCTCGTGCGGCGTCAGGTTGATCTCGGCACCGAACGGGTAGTACGCATGCTCGGCCACCTTCACGCCGTTCGCGTCCGTGATCAGACGCGGAGTACCGAGGTGGTCAAGGTGATAGTGAAGAGTGCCGCTCGGCGTAACGGTGGCCAGTAGCAAGCCGTCATGCCAGACGTAGTCCTTCGCCCATTGCCAGTTCGTCATCGCCAGGTTCGGCCCGCTCCCACTCTCGAGGCTCGTGAACTCGCGCAGCACCTTGCCGCTCTGGTCGCGCAGTGTCCAGGTCCACGACACGCCCTGTTTGATCGCGATTCGCTCGTCGTTCGCGGTATAGATGAACTGCCGGACGTCGCTGCCGACGGTGGCTTCGGTCATCATCCCCATGCCGTCGTACAAGTAGACGGCGCCGGGAGAGCTGGAGGTGGCTGCGATCATTTTGATGTTCCCGGCCGCGTCGTATGTGACGGCCGCACCGTTGATCGTGATGAGATGGTTCGTGTTCGAGTCCACGGTCACGGTCTGGGCGCAATTCGTTTGCCCGAGGCAATTGACTGCACCGGTAGCGCTCGTCCGGTTGCCGTAAGCGTCATAGGTGTAGTTTTCCTGCACTCCCCGGGTCACGCTACTCACCAAACGCTGTACGCTGTCGTACACGAAGGTGTCCGCGCCAATCGCCGTGATATTGCCAGCGCCGTCGTAGGTGTACGTACCACTTTGACCGATGTCGCCATAGCCAGACGGTCGCGATCTTAAGTGCGCTGAGGAAGAGGGCGTGGTCGGCGCAGGCGGCGTGAGTGGAACCTCAACAACCTCACTCACCCTGGAGTCAGCGCTGAGGAGTCGCGCACGCGCAGACGTCATGATTACCGCAAATTGGCGCGCATCGGACGAGGCATTGACTTCTGGCTTGGCTCCGTAAATCAGAGCTAGTTCCTGCCTGAGCGCGTTGGGATCGCCCACTGCCTCATCTTCGGCTAGTGTCACGACGTACCGGCTATCGCCCGCACCGTTGGAAGCTGCCGGTCTGAACTTCGGGCGAGTTGCGCCACCGACGCTCACAGCAGCACTTAATAGCGCGATATGGACGAGCCAAGCCACGGCGATTGTCTTCATCCTTGCGTTCCTCACAATATAAATGCAATCTCAGAGATAGAGTGACGCCACACGAAAAATTCTCATCCGCCGCAACGCGATCCGCACCTGAATGTCGTGTATGAGCCGGACCTCGACCTTCAGGTAAAAAAAACGCCGCCTTTCGGCGGCGTTTGAATCAGCATCAATTAAATCGACCTACGAGTTCCCGCCCTCATCGCCGCCGCCGGACTTCGGAGCGTCGGACGCTTCCCTCGCGCCGCTGTCGCTGTTGAAGCGCGGGCCGCGGTCGCCGCGGTCGTGGCGGGGGCCGGAGTGACGAGGACCGCGATCGTGATCGCGGCGCGGGCCGCGGTCGCGATCTCCGCCACGTCCACCGCCGCCACCGTCACGGCGCGGACCGCGATCGCGGTCGCCGAAACCGCCACGGCCTCCACGGTCGCCACCCGGGCCGCCTTCGCGGCGCGGCGGACGCGCTGCGGCGGCTGCGAGCTCTTCCTCGGTCGGAGGCGGGAGGAGCGGTTTGCGCGACAGGCGGATCTTGCCACTATCCGGTTCGATGCCGACCACCTGCACTTCGACTTCGTCGCCGATCTGCATGACGTCGGTCACCTGACCGACGCGGCCGTGGGCCATCTCTGAGATGTGCAGCAGGCCGTCCTGGCCGGGCATGATCTCGACGAATGCTCCGTACGGCTCGATGCGCTTGACGGTGCCTTTGTAGTTCGTCCCGACCTCCGCGGAGGCGGTGAGGCCTTTGATGATCTCGATGGCGCGGTTGGCTGAGGTCACATCGTTCGAGGCGATGGTCACCTTGCCGTCGTCGGCGACGTCGATCTTTGTCCCGGTCTCTTCAACGATCCAGCGGATGGTCTTGCCGCCGGAGCCGATCACGTCGCGGATGCGGTCCTTCGAAATCTGGATCGTGTAGAGGCGCGGCGCGTACTCGGAAAGCTCGGCGCTATGCGTCGAGATCGCCGCATCCATCTTGTCGAGGATGTGAATGCGCCCTTCCTTCGCCTGCGCCAGCGCGCGGGCCATGATCTCGCGCGGCAGACCGGCCACCTTGATGTCCATCTGCAGCGCGGTGATGCCCTTGCGCGTGCCGGCGACCTTGAAGTCCATGTCGCCTTCGTGGTCTTCCATGCCGGCGATGTCGGAGAGGATGGCTACCTCGCCGGCGTGCTCGCCGGTCACGAGTCCCATCGCAACACCGGCGACGGCTGACTGGAGCGGGACGCCGGCCTGCATCATCGCCAGCGAGCCGCCGCACACCGAGGCCATCGACGACGAGCCGTTCGACTCGAGGATGTCGCTGACGATGCGAATCGTGTACGCGAACTCTTCCTGCGGCGGCAGCATCGGGGCGAGCGCGCGGCGGGCAAGGTTGCCGTGGCCGATCTCGCGCCGGGCCGGGCCTCGCATGAATTTCACTTCACCGACCGAGAACGGCGGGAAGTTGTAATGGAGCATGAAGCGCTGGAAGGTCTCGCCTTCGAAGTCTTCGATCTTCTGCGCTTCCTGCGGCGTGCCGAGGGTCACGGTGACGAGCGCCTGGGTCTCGCCGCGGGTGAAAATGGCCGAGCCGTGCGTGCGCGGAAGGACGTTCGTGTCAATCGTGATCGGACGGATTTCGGTGAAGGAGCGGCCGTCGACGCGCTTGTTTTCCTTGAGCATGAGGTTGCGGAAGATCTGCACTTCCATCTCGCCCCATGCAGCGTGCGTCGCGGCGAGCCGCTCGGTGTCCTCCGCCGGAACGGCGCCGAGGATCTGCGTCTTCAGAGCCTTGAGCGCGTGGGAGCGCTCGTGCTTTCCCTTGGTCTGCATCGCCTCTTTGAGCGCCGCACCATGCTGGCTCATCAACTCGTTCACCAACTCCTCGGTGAACTTCGGAGTGAAGGTGACTTCGAGCTTCGGCTTGCCGGCTTCCGCGCGCAGTTCGAGTTGCAGCGCGCAGAGGCGGCGGATTTCGTTGTGCGCCGCTTCGAACGCATCGAGGACGACGGTCTCGTCGACTTCGCGGGCGCCCGCTTCGACCATGACGATCGCGTCCGGCGTTCCGGCCACGACGAGGTCGAGGTCGGACTGGTCGCGCTGCGTGTTGGTCGGATTGACGACGATCTGGCCATCGATATAGCCGATGCGCACCGCGGAAATCGGATTCGGGAACGGGATTTCGGAAATTACCAGCGCCGTGGAGGCGGCGTTGATGGCGAGGATGTCGGGATCGTTCTCACCGTCGGCGGAAAGCACGAGGCCGATGATCTGCGTCTCCTGCCGGTAGCCCTTCGTGAACGAGGGACGGAGGGGACGGTCGATGAGACGGCAGGTGAGGATTTCTTTTTCGGTCGGCCGGCCTTCACGTTTGAAGAATCCGCCCGGGATGCGGCCGCCGGCGTAGGTGTACTCCTTGTAGTCAACTGTGAGCGGCATGAAGTCGCCGAGGACGACGCCGTCTTTGTAGCAGGCCGTCGCCAGGACGACCGTGTCACCGTAGCGGATGACGCAGGCGCCGTTGGCCTGGCGCGCGACCGCACCGGTTTCGATCGAGAGCGTGCGCCCACCGATCTGCAATTCCTTCTTGTACATTTGATTCCTTTGTGCCCGAGACCACTCATCACCTCGGCGCAGTAGATTTGTCCGCTGGTGGCCGGATGATGGGATCCGGCCGGAAGGAGTAGCGCGTGCGAGCCACGCGCCAGAAAAACCTCGGGCGCACTTGCGTGCGCCCGTTTGCTGCGGGCGCTGTTGCGCGCCCCGATCTGGTTACTTGCGGATGCCGAGTTTGTCGATGATGGAGCGGTAGCGCTCCATGTCCTGCCTCTTCAGGTAGTCGAGAAGCCGGCGGCGGCGGCCGACCATCTTGAGCAGACCGCGACGGCTGTGATGGTCCTTCGCGTGGGTCTTGAAGTGCTCGGTCAGATAGGTAATTCGGTTCGAGAGGAGCGCAATCTGCACCTCTGGCGACCCGGTATCGACGTCATGGACGCGATACGAGGAAATGAGCTCTGTTTTCTGCTCTTTGGTGGTCGGCAAAATCATGTCTCCTTAAGACGTAAACCCTGTAAATACAATCATCCGCTTTGAAACGCGACACCATAACAGCGGTGGATGGCAAAATCAATCCCGCGAGGACGCAGCTACCGCGGTCCGGCCCACAACCCGGCATCCTCCCGTAGAATTGCATCCGATGCCCGCAACCCGCGAGTTAGCCATCCCGATCCCGCATGAGGAGATCGCAACGTTCTGCCGCAAGTGGGGCATCAAGCGGCTGTCGTTCTTCGGCTCCATCGTGCGCGACGATTTCGATCCGTCGCGAAGCGACGTCGACGTACTGGTGGAGTTTAAGCCGGGTCAAACACCGGGATGGGCGATCGTCAGCGCTGAAGATGAGTTGGCGAAGATGTTCGGGCGCAAGGTCGATCTTCGGACCCAGCAGGAACTCAGTAGGTGGATGATTAAAGAGGTGTTATCGGAAGCGGTGGAAGAGTATGTCGAGACACGTTGATCTCGTTCCAATGGGCGACATGCTGGACTTCTGCAACCGGCTCGATAAGCGGCTGCGCGGCGTCGAAAAAGAGAAATTCGATACGGATGAGGATCTGCAAATCATCATCATTCATATTGTTCAGAACATCGGCGAAGCAGCGCGGCGCGTCAGCGAGGCGACGCGTCTTCGGCATCCGCAAATCGAGTGGATGAATATCGTCGGCATGCGCAACCGGCTGGTTCACGACTACACGAACATCAACCTCGACGCCGTCTGGAAAGCCGCGACCGTCGAGGTTCCGCGCCTCGCTGCCGAGTTGAAAGCGTTCATGCCCTCCGATCCGCCATAATCCGCGGCGCATGAAACGCACGCTGTTCGCGATCGCCTTCCTCCTCGCCACCACCCTCACCGCTGCCGTTCAGTCGCCGTCGCAATTCCTCGGCTTCGAGGTTGGCGCGGACCGCAAGCTCGCTGATTACAAGCAGATCGTCTCGTACTTTCGCGCGCTGGCGGCGGCGTCGCCGCGGGTGCGCGTCGAGACGCTCGGCAAGACCACGCTCAGCGAAGACTTCATCATGGCCGTCGTCAGTTCCGAGGGGAACATGCGGAACCTGGAGAAGATCAGGGAGACGGCCAGGAAGCTTGCCGATCCTCGGGGATTGAACGACGAACAGATTGCGCAACTCGCGCGCGACGGCAAAGCCATCGTCCTCGTTACGTGCAACATCCACGCGTCCGAGATCGCGTCGAGTCAGATGGCGATGGAGTGGGCGCATGCGCTGGCCACGGCCAACGACGCCGAGACCAAACGCCGCCTCGACAACGTCGTCCTTCTGCTCGTGCCGTCGCTCAATCCCGACGGCGAGACCATGATCACCGACTACTACCGCAAGTTCCTCGGCACGCGCTACGACGGCGGACGGCTGCCGTGGCTGTATCACCACTACGTCGGCCACGACAACAATCGCGACTGGTTCATGCTCACGCAGGTCGAGACAAAGGCCATGAGCCGCGCCGTCTACAACGAGTGGTATCCGCAGGTCTGGGTCGACGAGCATCAGATGGGCACAGACGGACCGCGCATGTTCATCCCGCCGTTCGCCGATCCGGTCGATCCGGATGTGCATCCGCTGATCTGGCGCGAGGCCAATCTCGTCGGCACCAACATGGCCTTCCGCCTCGAGCAGCAGGAGAAGGCGGGCCTGATCTATGGCTACTCGTTCGATGCGTACTGGCTCGGCGGCACGCGCAACACCGGCTGGTGGAAGAACATCACCGGATTGCTCCTCGAAACCGCGTCCGCGCGCATCGCCTCGCCGATCGTCATCGATCCGAGCGAGTTGCACGGCGGATCGAAGGGACTGATCGAGTACAAGGCGACGGTGAATCACCCGCATCCGTGGGCCGGCGGAACGTGGCGGATGCGCGACATCATGGACTACGAGCGCATCGCCTCGGACGCCCTGCTCGAAACCGCCGCCGATCGCCGCGAGGATCTGCTGCGCGACGTCGCCGTCCGCGCGAACGCGGCGGTGGCATTCGGCGGCGGCAAGGCGTATCGCATCCCGCACGATCAGCATGACTGGCCAACCGCGCAGTTTCTCGCGGCGTTGATGCTCGAACACGGCGTCGAAATCCAGCAGGCGGACAACGGCGACTACTGGATTCCGATGGCGGGGCCGTATTCGCGCTTTCTGGTGGAGATGCTCGAGCCGCAGCGGTATCCCGAGGTCAGGCTGCAGGCGGGAAAAGACATCCTGAGACCGTATGACGTCGCCACGTGGACGCTCCCGCTGGCGATGGGCGTGACCGTCGAGAAGACGACGATGCCGGCCAGGTTCAAGCCGGTGACGGATATCAAGCCGGAAACGAAAGAGGTTTTGCGGAAGCACGCCAGCCAGCCGAAACCGCGCATCGCCATCTACAACCCGTGGGGCGGCGCGCTCGACGAAGGCTGGACGCGATGGCTGCTCGACCAGTACGGCTTCACGCCGAAGTCGCTCCATCCCGCGGACGTCAAAGCGGGCCTGCAGAACTACGACGTCTTCATCCTCCCCGACATCGAGAAGGACGAAATTGCCAGCGGACGGCGCGCGGGCGGCGAAGGATCGATGAAGTACATCGACGAGCTTCCGCCCGACTACCGCGGTGCGCTCGAAAAAGAAGGCGCCGCGGCGCTGAAGACCTTCGTTGAAAACGGCGGCACGCTGCTCGCCTTCAACGCCGGCTGCGACTACGTCATCGAGAACTTCAACATCCCCGTCCGCAACGTGCTGGCCAGGGCCGCCGACTTCTCCGTCCCCGGCTCACTCGTCCGCGTGCACGTCCGCAACGATCATCCCGTCACCGCGGGGATGGCCGAGGAGACCGCGATCTTCATCGATCACCCGATCGCGTTCGAAACGACGTCGCCGGGAAACGAGCTGCAGCGCTGGGTGCTGATGACCTATCCCGAGGAAGCGCGCGACGTCCTCCTCTCCGGCTGGATTTCCGGCGAGGAGAAGATGACCCGCAAAGCCGCCGCCGTGGCCATGACCTACGGTAAAGGCCGCATCGTCCTCCTCGGATTTCGCCCGCAGCACCGCGGCCAGACCCACGCCACGTTCCCGATGATCTTCAACGCGCTGTACTGGGGTCGGGAGAACTAAAGGGGACGGTTCACGCGGGGCGCGCGGGGGGGCGGAGAAAGCGGTGTTCTCCGCCTCTCCGCGCACTCCGCGTGAAACCGTCCCCTTGAATCGTCGTACGAAACCCCCATGCGCACGCTGACCACGATCGCCCTTCTCCTTACCGCCGCTACCGCATCCGCCGACATCTTCGGCGACTGCTCCGTCAGCGAGAAACGCAATGTCGCCGCACCGGCGGCGGGCGTGAGCCGCGTCGTCATCATCGGACGCGCGGGCTACCTCCACATCAACGGCCGCCGCGGATCGGGCGAGGTGCGCGCCAGCGGCACCGCCTGCGCATCGAGCCGCGACATCCTCAACGACACCAAGCTGACGTTGTCGCGCAGCGGCTCCGAACTGCGCATCGAAGCGGAGACGCCCGACAACAGCGGCATTTTCAGCAGCGCCAAGCTCGACTTCGACGTCACCGTTCCCGACAACATCGCGCTGCGCGTCGAAGACGGCTCGGGCGATCTGACCATCGACTCCGTCGCCAGCGTCGACCTGACCGACGGCAGCGGCGACATCAGCATTCGCAACGTCCTCGGTGACGTGGCCGTGCGCGACGGATCGGGCGACATGAAGATCGACAACGTCTCCGGCAACGTCCACATCAGCGATGGCTCCGGCGACATCGACGTCAACGGCGCAGGCAGCGTCGAGGTCGCGAACGACGGCAGCGGCGGAGTGGAAATTCGCAACGTCAAGCACGACGTCCACGTCGGCAACAAAGGCTCCGGAAGCATCGAAGTCTTCGACGTCGGCGGCGACTTCCGCGTCGGCAACAAAGGCGGCGGCTCGATCGACTGGACGCGCGTGGCCGGACACGTCGATGTTCCCGAACGGTTTCGAAAGTAGCCGTGCCCGCCGTGTTATGGTCCACATTCCTCATGCGGGGTTAGCTCAGCGGTAGAGCGTCTGCTTTACACGCAGAGGGTCACTGGTTCGAATCCGGTACCCCGCACCATCACATCGCCGCCGTGGAGTTCTGGCCCGCATCGTGCGGTTAACGTCCGCGCCCGCGCGTGTCCGGATACCTGAATGAGTCCCCTGTTCAAGCGCCGCAAGCGCGTTCTTCTCCTGGACGACGATCCTTCGATGCATCGCCTCGTCGCGCGCATCCTCGGCAACGATGGATTCCGCGTCGACGTCTTTCTCACCGGCAGCCAGGCCATCGCCGCGTTGCAGAAGGCCTCGTACGACGTGCTCCTCCTCGACCTGATGATGCCGCACGAAGGAGGGATGACCGTGATCCGGCACCTGCGCGGAGAAAATCCGCCGATGCTGAAGCGCTCGATCCTCCTGACCGCGTCGCCAGATTCGCTCATCGACGCGCTCTCCGGCGAAGTCAGCACGGTCGTTCAGAAGCCGTTCGAGCCGAAGCAGCTCATCGACGCCGTCCGGCGCATGAGCGAGTCATGAGCAGCACCTTCACGATTCTCGACGGCCACTACGCCATCGTGCGCCTGCACGCGGACGACGGCATTCCGCACTGGGCGCGTGGGGCGTTTCTTTCGGTGACCCGCACCAGCGACGAGCTCTCCATCGTCTGCGAGGAAGGCAATGTTCCCGACGTCATTGCCGACCGCGGCTGGCGCTGTCTCAAACTCGCCGGGCCGATGCCGCTCGATCAGACCGGCGTCGCCGCCGCGTTCACGCGCGTGCTCGCGGACGCCGGCGTAGCGCTCTTCGTCATCTCTACCTACGACACCGATTACGTGCTCATCCGCGATGCCGCCCTCGACGACGCCTCCGCGGCGTTGCGCGCGTCGGGCTACGTCGTCCGCTGATCGTCGTCCGGCACGAACTCCAGACACGCCCGGATCATCCCTGCCACCTCGGCGATTTTCAACGGACGCCGGATGATGATCTGCACGAGCTCGGTGTCGATGGCGTCTTTTGACGAGCGAATGCCGGCCGTCATCATCACCATCGGCCGGCGGCGAACGGGCATCGAGCGGATGCGGTCGAGGATGCTCTCCACGTCCGGCATTTCCAGATGCAACAGCATCAGCGCGTAGCGGCGCTGGCCGAGTTGCGCGAGTGCGTCGCGCGCCGACACCGCCGCGTCGCAGAGCACCTCACGGTCGAGCAACGCCCTGGAAAGTAACGCCCGGACTTCTTCGTCGCCGTCCACGAGCAGGACGCGCGAGTTGTGGGCCATCTGATCGTCGTCCCCTTGCCGACCAATGACGGAGTACAAATAACCTGCCACGAACAGCGTCCCGCATCCGCTACAATCCGCGCCCCATGGATCAATCGCTCGCCGTCGCCGCGCCGAGTACGACGCGCGAGCGGTTCGTACTCCATCGTGCCCTCGCAGCCCCCGCCAGCACCTTCGCCGAAGATGTGCGCCGAGGGCTCAGCGCGTCGCCGAAGTTCCTCCTGCCTCATTACTTTTACGACGCGCTCGGCTCGGCTCTCTTTTCGGCAATTTGCGAGCTGCCGGAGTACTACGTCACGCGCGCCGAGGACGAGATCCTGCGGACAAAGGCAACGGAGATCGCCGCCGCGTTCGGACCGAACGTCCGCCTTGCCGAGCTTGGCAGCGGCAGCGCGCGCAAGACGCGGCATCTGATCGAGGCCATCCTCGACCGGCAACCGTCGCTCGACTTTTTTCCGATCGATGTCGACGCGGGCATCCTGACCTCCAGCAGCCGCGAGTTGCTGAATGCCTACGCGGACCTCTCCATCTCCGCGATCTGCGGCGACTTTCGCGATCCCGCCGCGCTCCTCCGCCCCTACCTGCCGCCCTCGGACGCGCGCACGGTCGTTCTCTTCCTCGGCTCCAGCATCGGCAACCTCGACCCTGCCGCCGCCGGCGCGATGCTCGCCAACCTTCGCACCGCGCTCGCTCCCGGCGACGCCCTCTTGCTCGGCGCCGACCTCCGCAAATCGCCGTCGATCCTGGAGCCCGCGTACGACGACGCGCTCGGCGTGACGGCGGCGTTCAATCGCAACCTCCTCGTCCGCATCAATCGCGAGCTCGGCGGAACATTCGATCTCGCATCGTTCGACCACCGCGCGTTCTACAACGCCGCCGAGGGACGGATCGAAATGCACCTGGTCAGCAAGATCGCGCAGCGGGTGCTCATCGACGGATACGAAATCGCGTTCGAGGAAGGCGAATCGATCCACACCGAGAACTCGCACAAATACGACGTCGCCACGCTCGCCGCCCTCGCCGCCGCCGGCAACTTCCGGGTCGAACGCCGCTGGACTGACAGCAACGCCTACTTCGCGGATCTGCTGTTCGTGGCGGAGTAGGATCGGAATCTGTTAAATCTGCGTCATCTGCGGATCAGAGGTTTATCCGCAGATGACGCAGATGTTACGCAGATGCCTCACGCCAAAGAATGCATTCGCCGAGGTCGCTGTTCTGACTCGCGCCTCACTTCGTTTCTGAGTATCATTCCGCGTCTTTGTGCCGAGGTAGCTCAGTTGGTTAGAGCACCAGATTGTGGATCTGGGGGTCGCCGGTTCGATCCCGGCCCTCGGTACCATGGACCCCCGCCCGAATGACCAACACAGTCGAACCCCGTGTCTCCCGCGGTCTGCGCGACCTCCTTCCCGACCAGATGCTGGCGCGGCAGTCGATGATCGATACGATCCGGCGCGTCTACGAACTGTACGGATTCGTTCCCCTCAGCACGCCCGCCATCGAATTTCTCGATGTCCTCTCCGGCAGCGCAGGGCAGGAAGCGCAGTCGTCGATCTTCCGCGTCACGAATCCCGAGAATGAAGCGCTCGGACTTCGCTTCGATCTGACAGTTCCCCTGGCGCGCGTCATCGCGCAGTACAAAGAGCTGCCGCGGCCGTTTCGCCGTTATCAGGTCTCGCCGGTGTGGCGCGCCGACAAACCGGACAAAGGCCGCTTTCGCGAGTTCACGCAGTTCGATCTCGATTCGGTCGGCACCGAGTCGGAAGTCGCGGATACGGAAGTCATCGCCGGCATGTGCGACACGCTCTCGGCGCTGAACGTCGGACGCTATCTCGTCCGCTTCTCCAGCCGGGCCATTCTCAATCTGCTGCTCGACTTCGCCGGCATCAGCGCGGAACAGGGAGTGGATGTCTTTCGCGTCCTCGACAAGCTTGACAAAGTCGGTCTCGACAAAGTCTCTCGGGAGTTGATGAACGGCTACAAGGATGAGTCGGGCGACACGATCCGCGGCGTCGGCCTCGGCGCCGATCAGGTCGATCGCATCAAACGATTCCTCGATATCAAGTCCGATTCGCGGCGTGACGTCGTCGCCAGCGTGCGCGAACTGTTCGCAGGTCTCGATCACGCCGCAGCGCAGATCGACGTCGTCGAGAAAATCTCGAATCATCTCTACAACCTCGGCTACGGCGACGATCGCGTCTCGCTCGATCTCTCAATCGCCCGCGGCCTGGCCTACTACACCGGTCCCGTCTTCGAAGCGATCCTGCTCGACGCGCCGCAGTTCGGCTCCATCTTCGGCGGCGGACGTTACGACGGTCTGGTGATGCGCTTCCTCGGCGAGCCGATTCCTGCCGTCGGCGCGTCGATCGGCGTCGATCGCCTCCTCGCCGCGCTCGCGCACCTCGGCCGCGTCGATACACGCAAAGCAACCGCGCGCGTGCTGGTCACGAGCATGGATCGCGCCATGACCGATGACTACCTGCAACTGACCTGGGAGCTGCGCCGCGCGAATATCCCCACCGAGTTCTACATCGGCACCGCCAAGCGCCTCGGAAAGCAGCTCGAATACGCCGATCAATACGACATCCCGCTAGCCATCCTCTGCGGCTCGAACGAAAAAGCGCAGGGCATCGTGACTGTGAAAAACATGGCCGCCGGCCGCGCGAAGGCATCGATGCTCGACGACCGCAGCAAATGGCTCGCCGAGCGTCCCGGACAAACGACGATCCCGCGCGAGCGGCTGGTGGAAGGCATTCGTGATCTGCTCGCAGAGATTGAGTCCCCGCCCGAGGGCTAAATTTTTTCACGCGGAGACGCGGAGACGCGGAGTGGGTAGTAGTGTTCGCTCCGCGTCTTCGCGTCTGCGCGTGAAAACCAGACGGAGCGCTGACAGCGAATCACCATGACCGAAACGATCCTCCTCGACGGCTACTCGCTCACGATCGAGCAACTCGTGCGCATCGCGCGGGAAGGCGCGCGCGTCGAGATCGATCCGTCGACGAACGAGCGCGTCGCCGCCAGCGAACAGCTCATCGCGCGGGTCGTCGAAAACTATCGCCGCGCGCGGGAAGCGGGCGAACCGGCGGCGACCGAGTACGGCGTCACGACCGGCTTCGGCGAATTCAAAGACAAACCGATCGCCCCCGCCGATCTCGAACAACTCCAGCGCAACCTGCTGCTTTCGCACTCCGTCGGCGTCGGAGAGAACTGCGATCCCGACGATCTTTCGAACTACTTCGCGGCCGACGTCGTCCGCGCCGTTCTCGCTACGCGACTCAACTCGTTTCTGCAGGGACACTCCGGCGTTCGCCGAAAGCTCGTCGACATCGTGCAGGCCATGCTCAATCGCGGCGTGATCCCGCTCGTCCCGTTGCGCGGCTCCGTCGGCGCCAGCGGCGATCTTTGCCCGCTCTCGCACACCTTCGCCACGCTCCTCGGCGCGGGCCGTTTCTACGTCGCAGGCACGAAGGATCTTCGCGATGCGTCGGAACTTCCGGCGGTTCTCGGCTTCACCGCTGACGAACTCAAACCGACATTCAAAGAAGGCCTGGCCCTCGTCAACGGCGTCAACTTCTCCGCGTCGATGCTTGCCTTCGGCGTCGCGGACGCCGAGCGCCTCTCCGATCTCGCCGACGCCGCGGCAGCGATGACGCTCGAAGCGATGGGCGGCTGCACGCGCGCGCTCGATCCGAAAGTTCACGCCGCGCGCGGCCATGCCGGACAGATCGCCAGCGCCGCGCGGATGCGCGAGCTGATCGACGGAAGCAAACTCGTCGAACGCGACGGCGCGGTGCAGGATCCGTATTCGCTTCGCTGCGCGCCGCAGGTCCACGGCGCCTCGCGCGCCGCCATCCGCTACGCGCGCGACGTTGCCGAGCGCGAGATCAACGCCGCCACTGACAATCCACTCTTCTTCGACGGCGAGCCATTTGACATCCGTTTCCGCGACAACTGGCCGGATGGCTATCGCGGCGATCAACGCCTCGCCTACTCCGCCGGAAATTTTCACGGCCAGCCGATCGCCCTCGCCGCCGACTTCCTGAGCATCGCTCTGGCCGAGCTCGCGAACATCTCCGAGCGCCGCACGCAGATGCTCCTCGACAGCGATCACAATCGCGGCCTGCCTGCGAACCTCACCACGCGCCCCGGCGTGAATTCGGGGCTGATGATCACGCAGTACACCGCCGCGTCGCTCGTCTCCGAAAACAAAGTCCTCGCGCATCCCGCCTCGGTCGATTCGATCCCTACCGGCGCGAACGCTGAGGATCACGTCTCGATGTCGACCCACGCCGCGCGAAAGATGCGCACGATTCTCGGCAACGTGCAAAGCGTCATCGCTATCGAACTGATCGTGGCCGCCCAAGCGATCGAATGGCGCGTCGCGATGATGCGCGGCGTCGCCGAGGCGCATACTCTCGCCGACGCCGAAACGCAGGCCAGGGCTTTCGAAGAAGCGGTCTCCGGTCGCGCTTCCGAAATCGCCCGACTCCTCGGCACGGGAACCGCTGAGCTCTATCTCCGCATCCGCGAGTTGGTCGATCCGCTCTTCGCGGACCGGCCGCTCAACGAAGCGATCCGCCGCGTGCGATTGGGCATCACGACTTAGGAGGCGTTCATGCGGATTTTCAGTCCGGCGTTGTTGCTGCTCCTGGTTGGCTGTGCCGGACTGCGCCCGTTTCCGCCGGCCTCGGTGTGTCCGGCGCCCGTTGGCAACATCGATGCGCTGTGGAGCTGTGTCGGACGTCCCGATCCTGCGCCGAAAGAAGGTGGTCTCGCCAGCACGCTCCGCATGGCAAACGGCGATCTCACGCGGCGCGTGATCCTGAACCAGACGCCGTCGCTCGCCTGCAACACCAAGCCCTGGAGCGGATTCGAGCACGTATCGCAAGCGGTGACCGGCGCCGATCGGCTGGAGGCGTTTGTCCATGCTGGCGATGCAGCCCAGCCGGTAGTTTTCGTCGTGCACGGTCTGTATGACAGCAACTCGAATCGCTACGTGCGCTACGTGGCGTCGGCGCTGGCCGCGCATGGATTCGGCGT
>Ga0213876_10000064_pt1 | contig 128492 bp, 119 predicted proteins | sample BarmaccomBMRX_R9_FD_160113 | JGI IMG/M metagenome (GOLD analysis project Ga0213876, IMG submission 160113) | Root-associated microbial communities from Barbacenia macrantha in rupestrian grasslands, the National Park of Serra do Cipo, Brazil - RX_R9 | ecosystem: Host-associated > Plants >... | reverse complement strand
CTCGCCGTGAGGCCGCACCCGACCGCGATGACGAGGAACCGAAGGCCCGCCTCTCGATGGCTGTCGGCAAGAAGGACGGCATTCGTCCCGCCGACGTCGTCGGATCGATCGCCAACGAAGCGGGCATCTCCGGACGCGAGATCGGACCGATCGACATTCGCGACGAGATCACGTATGTCTCAATCCCGCTGCGTCTTCGCGACGATGTCATCGCCAAACTCGCCGGCGCGAAGTTCCGCGGACGTCCCGTGAATCTGAAAGTCGCGGGCGCCGAGACGAGCTCCGATCGTCCCAAATTTGGCGGCGCTCCGGGCGCTCGTTTCCGGCGGGATGAGGCTCCCGCTCGAAGCGCCAAGCCATTCGATCGCGCGAAGAAGCCCTACGATCGAAGCAAGACGCCCTACGAAAAGACGGCGAAGCCTTACGATCGCAAGAAGCCATTCGATAAGAGCGCGAAGTCCGATCGCCCGGCCTCGCCGTTCGACAAATTCAAGAAGCCATTCGCGAAGGGGAAGCCGAAGAAGCGGTAGTGCGGAGCGAGGGCGTTGAACCACAGAGATACAAAGGACACAGAGAGGGATTTCTCTGTGTGCTCTGTGTCTCTGTGGTGAAATCGGTCTCACGCTGACTTCGCGGATAAGCTCCGCAACGGCCGGATCAACATCGCCAGCGCGCTTGCGCCTACCGGATATCGGTCCGCGAAGCTGGCGATCAGTCCCGCGAAAAAGTTGCCGAGGGATGCGGCCAGGTCTTGCCCGCATTCGTAGCACGACGCCCGCGCGCCGACGCACGATTACCGCTCGTTCCAGAAATCGACCGCTCGTGACATTCCGCCGGTCGAAACCTTCGAGAATGAAGAGGATCGAGCCGTAGTCTCATCCCGTACGATGAGGCATGGACGATCTCTCATTTCTCACCTTCGATCCTGACTTCAATTCGCCGCAAGTAATCGCCGCGTACGACGAGGTCGCGCTCTGGTCGGCGATGTTCGGATTGCTGCTGCTCGAAGAAGTGCCACTTGCCAATGTGACGAGCGCTCTCGACGTCGGCTGCGGCACCGGCTTCCCGCTCATCGAGCTCGCCGAACGGCTCGGCGATCGCGCGCACGTCCAGGGCATCGATCCGTGGAGCGGCGGGCTCAAACGCGCCGCCGAAAAAATCGCCATCCGCGGAACGCGAAACGTGACACTGCATGAGGGGAGCGCCACGTCGATGCCGTTTGCCGCCGCGACGTTCGATTTGATCGTCTCCAACCTCGGCGTCAACAATTTCGAGGATCGAGCCGCCGCCATCCGCGAATGCCGCCGCGTCGCAAAATCTGGCGCCACGCTCGCGCTGACGACGAACCTGCAAGGCCACATGCACGAGTTTTACGAAGTCTTCGCCGAGGTCGTGCGCGATGACGCTGAGGCATCGAGGCGGCTCCGCGAACACATCGAACATCGCGCCACAATCGCCAACGTTCGTGAACAGCTCGAAACCGGCGGCTTCGAAATCGCGCGCGTCGTCGAACGGGAGTCCGTCATGCGCTTCGCGAGCGGCAGCGCCCTCCTCAACCACTACTTCATCAAGCTCGGCTTCCTCGATGCATGGAAGAAAATCGTCACCGGCAACGAGCGCGACGTCTTTGCCCGCCTTCGCAGCAAACTCGATGAGCACGGCGAACTGCGGCTCTCGATCCCAATGGCGTACGTCGAAGCAACGGCGGCGTAGACGCGGAGAGCCGGCTCTCCGTATCCCTTCCAATGCCGGAGTATTGCGACGCGAATGAGCTCGATGAGCTGCGGCGGAAGCTTTTATGGCGCGGGCCTTCGCCCAGCACCGATCGCTTCCTCAGCGTCTTCATGGATCAGAACAACAAGTGCAACCTGCGTTGCCGGATGTGCGGCTTCAGCGATCCCCGCGTGGCCGCGCTCGCGAAGTACGACCTCCCGCGATGGGCCTACGATCGGATCGCCAGCGAGCTTTTCCCGCGGGCGAATTACGTCTGCCTCTCGCTCATGACGGAGCCGTTCATGACGCGCGATTTTCCGGAACGCCTGACGGCGCTGCGAACCTACGGCGTGCCCTTCAGCGACGTGATCACCAACGGGACGCTGATGAGCGAAGAGGCGATCGCGATCATTCTCGATTCCAGCCTCACGCGCCTGATCGTTTCGATCGACGGCGGCACGAAAGAAATCTTCGAGACCGTGCGCCCCGGCGCGAACTTCGAACGGGTCGTCACGAACTTCACGCTGCTGCGAACCAGACGCCACGAACGGAGCGCAACTCTTCCGCGGCTGCGCATCAATCACGTTCTATCCGAGTTGAACATCGATCACTTCGACGACTTCCTCGAGCTCGTCGAATTGCTCCAGGCCGAGGAGGTAGCCGTGCGAACCGTGTCCCGCATGAGCGAAGCCGCGATTCAGGAGAGCAGCGATCCCGTTTTCTGGGACAAGGTGCGATCGGCGCGCGTGAAGCTGGCCGCGTTCTGCCAGCGCACCGCAGTCGTTGATGCCGCTTTCCTTCGCGACCGCCACTCGATGATCGATCTCTTTACCGACACCGGCGAAAAGCTGATCTGCCGGACGCCGTGGACGACGATCGCCGTCCACCCGAACGGCGACGTCTATCCGTGCATGGCCTGGTCGCGCCCTCCCGTCGGTAACCTGACCAGGCAGACGTTCGACGAGATCTGGAACAGCGCGCCACTCAACGCGCTGCGTGACGAATTCGAGCGAGAGCGGCCGGGCCTCGACTGTCTGAATTGCACCATCCGCCGTGCCGCGAACGATCCCGACGACGATTTCTTCTACCGCAAGCTCGCGGTGCCGGCAGTCGCGTAGTAACCGGGAATCACGCCGCGTCGTCCCAAATGGCATACGTCAATAGAACAGCCGATAATCGACGCCATCGGGAGGATTCCAATGCGATTCATTTCCGCGGTCTTCTGCGCCGTGCTCGCCGTGTCCATGCTCGCCGACACTCTCCCCGCGCAGACACCAGCTCCTGCACAGTCATCGAGCGTGACCCTCCCGCTCACCCGTTACGAGGAACTGCAGAAGTCAGCCGAGAATGCGTCGGCCACCGTGATTGACACGCTGTCGATGGCCGGAACGTTCCGCGATCACAATCTCACCCTCACCTTCGCCGGACGCAGCGTCGGCACCCGCGCGACGACGACCGTGATCAGCGGCGCACCTGACCTCACACTCTCCGGCTGCAGCGGCGACGCGCTCATCGTCCGCAGCAGCAAGGGCGTCTACGACCTCATCGCCCTCGCGCCGTCGTTCACGCTTCGCTGCGACGCGCGGCCGAGCGGCAGCGATCGCATCCGCATGGACGTCGCGCAGTCTGTGCTGGCCGTGCGCTCGTCGGTGGCGGATGGTGAGCTAGTACCGGGCGAGGATGGCGCGGACGACGTGCGCGGATATTCGCTCGTGCGACAAGTCGGCGGCGGAAGCGAGACGCTGGCCGCGACCGCCACCGGCCGGTACCTCATCACGCTGCTTCCCGACACCACGCGCTTCCGCTATGTCATCCAGATTCACAATCCGAATCGCAACACATCGTCGCTTCTGATCCACCTCGTCTCGGGCGAGCACCTGCAACAGATCGATTCCGCGGCGCCGTACGAGCCGAAGGACGGCAGCTACGTCTTCGCCATGCCGCCCGGTGACTCCACGATCACGATCACCGGCGAGTTGCAGGGGACGACGTTCACGCCGCCGGTCGAGGCCAGCCTGCAGTACGTCGTCGTCGAATCGCATCCGCTGCTGCGCCCGGCCATGAAGTCGGCTGCGAAGCGCCTCAGCACCGGCGAGACCGGCATCACCACGCAGTATCGCGGCGCGCTCGCCTTCGAAATCGGACCGCGCGAACGGATCGCTTGGACTGTAACGCGGCTCGAAGCTCTGCGCGCGATCAGCTACGCTGTCCGCGACGTGAGCCACACCCTGTTCGTTCCGGCGAACGGTCCGGTACTCGGCGAGTCCAATCTTCTTCTCGACAATCAAGGCGCTCCGGAAGTCGTCCTGCCGCCGAATCCGGAGCCGACCTTCGTGAGCCTGCAGGACGAGCCGGTTTTGATGACAAAGAATGCCGCGGGCGAATTGACGGTGCCGCTTTCGGCGGGACAGCAGCACGTGATCGTCCAGCACCGGCAGGGCATCGCGCACTTTTCGATCGTTTTTGCACAGCTCCAGGTGCCGCGGCTGCCCGTTCCGGCGACGTATACGAACGTGACCGTTCGTTATCCCGAGCACTGGATTCCGGTCTGGCAATCGTTTGCAACCCGAGGAACGACGTGGCGTCCGGAAACGGAGTCGATGATTGCGTTCCTTCTGTTGACGCTGTGGCTCGAGCGCGTGCTTGCGTTTGTCAATCTTCGAGTTCGCACGCGTGTCATCGCCGCGCTATTTCTGGCGTTTGCCTCGATGGTGATTCCCGTGCTTCTCTGGATCGTCGTTCTCGGATGCGGCGCGGTCACCTTCCTCTGGCTCGCGGCGCAGCGTCGCGCGATTTCATTTTCGCGCATGCTGGCAGTCGGCGCCGCGGCGGTGCTGCTGCTCGTTCTGGCGTTTTTCTACACCTCCATGTCCAAGCGAGCCGCTTCCGACTACACGAACAGCGTTTCGCCAGTCGCGCGCAATCTGCCGGCAGGCGTTCCTGTGTCGACGGAGACCGTCGTGACGGACAGCGTGGCCCAAGCGCCTCCGCCACCGCCGTCTCCAAAAGCGGCGCCTCGGAGCGAAGGATTCGCATTTCAAGGTCTTCCTGCGAAATTCGAGCTACCAGTTGGCGTGCAGTCGGAATCGTTCAGCGAACAGTTGCTCTCTCCCGAGCGGCCGCAGACGATCACGCTCGTGTTGCTGTCGATGACACTCGTCACATGGGCCGCCATCGTGCTGGCGCTCATCGCCGCATGGATCCTGTGGCGCGAGCACGCGACGATCAAGGAATCAGTGCGAGGACGGCTGGCGGAGGCGACGGCGGTTGCGCCGGCGGTTGTCTAGCGGCTCACTTATCGATCATGCCCGCCTTTGTGGCGCGGTCGAAGACCCATCGATCCTTTTCTTTGACCATGCGCACGAGAAACAGCGCGTCCTGGTTCTCGAAGAGCTCCCCTTCGAGGTTCAGGATCGCGCTGTCGCCTCGCAGTTCGCCGCCTGTGATCTTGCCGGGCTTCTTCGGAAGCCAGAAGCCGAGGGTTTGGATGGCGTCGTCGAGGTTCTCTTTCGGCGTTCGGTAGGACTCATCGAACGACTCGACGTTTTTTGCGGTCACGTTGCTCTTGATGCCCTCCCAACTCTTCTTTGCGATCGCTGCTTGTAACGCTTTGAGCGCTTTGCCCGGCTCGCCGCCGTCCGCCGGCAGTTTCGTTCCCGCGGGCGGGCGCGTGACCTCGGTCGAAAACTTCAGATCGATGGTGTAGTCATCGCCGTCCATCGTCTTCAGTGGCTTCGGCGAGAAGATGCGGCCGGCAACTTTGTCGCGCGTGTTGGTGGTCATGTCGGCAGTCATCCGGCTGCCGCTCATCTCGACGTACTGCGTCATCGTGTCGGAGTAGGTCGCGTTCATGCTGACGTCGTTGTCGGGCCGCACCCACAGCAGCACGTAGTTGTGATCGCGCAGCGCTTTCTGATTGATGACGTTCGAGTGCGGATCGAGCTCCGCAGCAGCTTCGACGACGTCGATCGGCTCCTCGGAGAGCACGACCTCGACGGCGGTCTTGCGCGCGTCGCGCTGATCGTGCGTCTCATACGCCGCCGCGTATTTGGGCTTGATCGGCGGGCGCTTGCCCGCCGTGAATTGTCCCGACGCGTCGCCGCCGAGGAGGATGACCGGGTACAGGAAAACGACGAGTGCGATGATTCGTTTTAGCGGCATGCGTGGCACCGTAAGTCCGCACGAGGCGCCGGTCAAGTCATACTCCGCACGTGAGCATCTTCCTCGGCCTGCTCTTCGGATCGATCGGCACGGTCTACATGATCTGGGGCAAACGGCAGTCGAGCGTGATGTACATCGTGGTCGGCGCGATTCTTCTCGTCTATCCCTATCTTTTTTCGAACGCGATTCTGATCTTCATCACCGGCGCGATCCTCACCGCGATCCCGTATGCTCGCCACCGGGGATTGATCTGATGAGCGACTACCTTCCGCTGACCTGTCCGTATTGTGGCGAGCCGGTCGAACTTGCGGTTGAAGATACCGGCTGGAGCCGCCAGTCGTTCGTGCAGGATTGCCCTGTCTGTTGTCAGCCGTGGCAGGTCGAGCTCACGCGCGATGCGTACGGCGACTGGAGCGCGACGCTGCGGACGGACAGCGAGTAGTCAATCGGGGTTCGTCGCCCACACCGACAGTTCGGTGATGAAGCCGCGGTCGTCCATCTCGAGCATCGATAACGCCGCGTGGGCGATTTCGATCGCGCGCAGTTTCCGTTCGCTCTGCGGACGGCCGCCGCGAAAAAACTCCGTCTGCACTTCGCTCGGATTGATCTGCATGACGCGGATGTCGTGTTTGCGAAGCTCGGCGCGCCAGCACTCGGTCATGCCAGAGAGCGCGAATTTGCTGGCAACATAGGCCGTGCCGCCGGCGAAGCCGCGCACTCCCGCGGAGGAGGAGATGTTGATGATGTTGCCGCGCTTGCGGCTGATGAAATGGCGAGCCGACTCCCGTGCCACCACCATCGCGCCGAAGACGTTCGTGGCCATGACGCGCTGCATCTCGGCGAGATCGAGATCGACGAGCGGACCGAACGAGCCGAAGCCGGCGTTGTTGACGAGGACGTTGTAGCCGGGGAGAAGCTCGATCGTTTTTTTCACCAGCGCGACCGCATCGGGCTCGACGCTGACGTCGGCGCCGAATCCGTGTGCGCCGATCGATTTCGCTGCCTCGATCGCCTTCGCTTCATCGCGCCCGCAGAGCACGACTTCTGCGCCGCGTTGCTTCAGCTGTTTTGCGATTTCGAATCCGATTCCTGAGCTGCCGCCGGTGACGAGCGCGCGAACTTCGGTGAGTTTCATGCGCGGATTCTATGTCTCACTTGCAGCCGCGGCCTGCTTCGCCGGGAGCAAAGGCAGTCGGAAACAGCGCGTGTGCCGCGCGGGCATGTTCGCATCGCACACGGCCGCCCACCCGCGCGAGACGCATCTGGATTCGGTAGCTGCCCGGATCGATCCGCACGGCGCGAACGAGCGACGCGCGATCGCTGTGTGTCGTGAAGATATCCATCGCCGCGATTTGCGACGCACTGCGGAACACGCCCCCGATCGATACAAGCAGCACGGCGACGACCACGAATCGCCAGGACGCCCGCGGCGGCGTTTCCTCGGGAACCCGCAAGGCGCCGAGCGCGGACCAGACCAGGAAGGCCGGAACGGCCAGCAACAGCACGGCGTCGAAGGTCCCGGCAACCGCGGCGCCGGCAATGACTCCGAGGAGCGCGACCGCGGTCAGTGCCTCCTGAGCATCGATCGCGCGCCGGAGTTGCCTGATCCCGGACGCCGTCATGCGCAGGAACGCCAGCGCGAACAGAACGAAGGCGGCGATGCCGCGCTCGGAAATGCACGCGAACCAGTCGCTGCTCGGCCACGGATTCGCCGTCATCCCGCGATCATTCGGGTCACGCGAGGGATCGTTACGCGCGGCGCGCAGCGGATAGTCGACAGGCCAGTTTCCGGGTCCGGCGCCGAGGAGCGGATGGTGAAGCGTGATCAGCAGCGAGTGCCCGTACTGGACGAGACGTCCCCGTCCGCTCCCCTCCGAATATCCGGCGATGTTGCGGACGGAATCGAGATACGGATTGCGTCCATGCCAGTGCAGCGCGTTCGGAAGCGCCAGCGACAACGCCACGCACGCGGCGGAGAGCGCGATCACGCCGGCCAGCCGTTTCCAGATTGCGCGCTCGCGGCGCAGCGGCGCGGAGATGAGCGATGCCGCGATCAGCACCAGCATCACAGCGGCGAACGCCAGCCACGCCGCGCGCGAGCGTGTGAGCACGAGAGCGGCCACCGTCAGCGCGGTGGCAATCGCCCATCGCAAGTACGTCGCGCGGCGCGCCGCCCTCAACGCGCAAAGGAGTAGCAGCGGAAATCCGAAGGCGGCGACATGCGCGATAAAGTTGCGATTGCCGAGAGTGCCGCCCGGCGCGCGATTCACGGAGAAGAAATCGATATCGAGCCCGTAGGTCTGCAGCAGCGAGGTCGCCGCTGCGGCGACCACCGCCAGCGCGAGCGCGCCTAGGAGTGGACGCGCCAGGCCGGCCTCGCGCAGTGTGCGCGCGATCCAGAAAAGCAAAATGCTCGACGCGGTCACCGCCAACGCGCGAAAGGCCAGCCAGCGATTCGTGGCGAACAATGCTGACAGAGCGCTCAAGCCGAGGTAGCCGGCCAGCAACAGATCGACGCGGGTCACGCTCATCCGCCACAGCGCGCGCATCGCGAGCAGGCCGGCCAGCGCCGCCGCGAGATGCAATACCAACTCCTTCGGGACGAAAAAGCGATCGAGCTCGAATGCGTGAAATGTTGTGACCGCGAGGATGACCGCGATCGCGCCGGTCTGGAGAACGCGCAGCGCGAGACTTCCGGTTCGTCGCGGCTCCGCCTCAACGATGGTCATAAAGCGGTAATTGTCTGTCAGGTTTGCTTCTTCCGCTGCCGCCAGAAGAACACGACCAGTGGGATGAGAAGCGTCGATGAGAGCCACTGCCAGTTGGAAGCGAGGAAGTGCGAGAGGGACTGGCCGATATCAGCACTCACGTGAACAGGCCAACGCTTCGGGAAACCCTTCGAGCGGCTATCCAGTTCGACATATACGGTGGCCACCAGCTCGCGATTGCCGCTCTCGGTCGGCGTGACTTGCCAAGACCATTCTGTAAAGGAACCTCCGCCGATGATCTGTCTCTCGTCCGAGGTCTTTAGAATCGTGAAGCCGGTGCCGGTCAGCTCGGCACGCATGGTTGGTGTGACGTGCAGTTCGGACATTGAGGTCTGACCCCCGCTCGGCAAGCCGGAGCCAATTCCGTCGCTTTGACCCTTCGAGGCGATGCGGAGGATGAATGGCTCGGGCGTTGCGACACGCATCTCATGTGGACCACTGATGAGCAACTCGCCGGGATTTAACTTCTGGAACCGTTGATCGATCTCGATGGTGAGTTGCTCCTCCGGAGTCAGACTGGAAGTCGTGGTCGCGGTTGTTCCCGTAGTCGCCGTCGTGCTGGTAGTCATGGTGCTTGTACTGCCGGTCGTACTCATTGCGGCTGTATCTGTCGCCGACGTATCCATTGTCGTGCCGCTTGTGTCGCTGCTCGTCATCGTCGTAGCGGTCGTACCAGTCGGAGTGGGCGCGGTTGGTGGGGAAGACCTCCTTATCCGTTCAAAGCTGAAGGCGAACGCCATCAGTAGAATCAGAAGAACAACGATCAGAAGTCTTTTCCTCATATCTGGGGAGAGTATTGACACCGCTCAATCCCTACCTCTCCGCTGACTTCGCCGCCTCCTCAACGCGGGACCGCGAGAAACCAATCAGCACGCCTCCGCGTCCCACCACAAACCGATTGCTGGAGGTACGAATGATCCGGAAGCTCCTGCCCGCGTTATTCATCGTCGCCCTCATGAGCGCTACCGCGAACGCCGGCGATCTCGTTCGCGGCGTCCGCTACAAACTTTCCGCGGGTGATCTCGCCAGCGGGATTGCCGCGGTCGAGGATTACAAACGCGCTACCGGCGTCGATGCCGAATATCTCGACGCGGTCGGCTGGCTCGCGCGCGGTGCAGAGATGCAGCGGCGTACGGAACTGGCGAAGGAGTTCGTGGCCGAACTGCGCCGCGAGATTCCCGCCGAGAAAGCGGAGCTCTTAGTCCCGCTCGGCGCCGCGATCGAAGTCGAGGGGCGGTTGATCGCGTCGCAGACCGGCCGCGGCGCGGCGATCCGATTCCTCGAGGGTGAGTTGGCGCATGCGAACGCGGTTTCCCTCCGTGCCCGCATCAACAAGAACATCAACCTGCTGTCACTCGAAGGAAAGCCCGCTCCCGCGCTCGACACCGCGAACGTCATCGGCGCGCCGGCTCCATCGCTCGCATCGCTGCGGGGCAAGCCGGTGTTGATGTTTTTCTTCGCGCAGGGCTGCGGCGACTGCAAGGCGCAGGCGCCGTCGCTTACGCGCGTCTGGCAGAAATACAAGGCGAGCGGACTGGCCCTGATCACCGCCACGCGGCTCTACGGTTCGCTCGACGACAAGCCGGCCGCTCCCGCTGACGAAACGGCGAAGATCGAGGCCGTCTGGAAAGATCTGTATGCCGGCCTCGAAGGCGTTCCGGCCATCATCGACACGGAGACGATGGTCCGTTACGGCGTCTCGGCTACGCCGACGTTCGTCCTCCTCGACCGCAAAGGCATCGTGCGGCTGTACACGCCGACGCGGCTTTCCGAGGCGGAGTTGTCGCGGCGAATCGACGAGGTGCTGGCGGAAGCGCCTTAGAATCAGCGGATGAATGAACGCGTTCGCGGCGCAGGCGGTACGAGCGGCGGCATCGGCATTTTCCTCGTCGGTCTGGCGATGGCGGTGGCCGGAGGCTGGCTGCTCACGAATCAGGTCACTGTCACCTCCGGCTACTGGCACTGGGGCGGCTACAACTCCTTCGGGCTTTCACTAATCCCGCTCATCGCCGGAATCGCTGTCCTCTTCTTCAACGGCCGCTCGGTCATCGGATGGCTTCTCACGCTCTGCGGCGCGATCATCATCGTCGCAGGCATCATCACGAATCTCGAGATCTACTTCCGTCCGACGTCGCTCTTCAACACGCTGATGATGCTGGCACTCTTAGCCGGTGGCATCGGGCTGGTGGGGAGGTCGCTCAAGGCTCGCTGAACCAGGTGTAGAGACGAGATAACCGATTCGCTTCTTCTCCTTCACGGGCGGCTGGATCAGACCGCGGATCGCGTCAAACACGATCTGGAACTTGCCGTCGTAAAGCTCCTCGAGTTCGTCGATGCGCTTGGCGAGATCGGCGTGCTCCGAAATGATGCGCCGGAGGTAGACGAACGCACGCACGATCTCGATGTTTACGCTGATCGCGCGGTTGCTGCGCAGGACACTGGAGAGCATCGCAACGCCGTGTTCGGTGAACGCGTACGGAGCGCTGCGGCGACCGCCACGAATGTTTGAGATCACAATTTGTGATCTCAAACTTGCGAATTCGCGCTTCGTAAGTTGAAACATGAAATCGCGTGGAAACCGAGTCCTGTTGCGGGTTACCGCCTGAACCAGTGCACGCGTTTCGACTTCATAAAGGTCGGCGAGGTGCACGTCGAGCATCACTTTCTGACCGCGAATCAGGAAGATACTTTGGCGAATTCGTTCGGCGATTGCTTTGGTTTTTGCAGTCATCGCTTTCTCCTTCATTCAATGACCGGACGATTGCTTGCGCGGCCGTGCGGCTTCGCGCGGAGCGCAATCGGGGCAGGCCAGGATCTCGCGGAGAAAGGTTTCGGTGATCTCGTCGGGAAGGTTGTCGTTGATGTGAATGCGTCCGCCGCGGCGCTCGACCTCGGCTTTGAGTCTCTTGATGGTGTCGTTCATGGACACTCCTTTCGCCACCGAGGCTCCCTCGGAAAAATACGGCGCGCAACTTTTCTACTGTGAGTGGAGTGATCCGCTAACGCCGCGCGCAACCAGTGCTGCCGCAGCCAGGTCGCCGGTGACGTTGAGAATCGTGGAGAACGCGTCGGGGAAGGCGTCGACGGCGATGAGAAGGCCGATGCCTTCGGCGGGCAATCCGATGGCGAGGAAGAGCGGCGTGAGCATGATGAAGGCACCGCGCGGGATGCCCGGGACGGCGAAAGCGAGGAAGATCGCGGCGAACGCGATCATCGCCAGTCCGCCCGCGTGGAGAGGGATTCCGTAGAACCAGCCGACGAAAAGCGCGCCGACGGTCCACGACAACGGCGCGGCGATTTTGAAGGTGGAGACGGCGAGGGGAAGAACGAAGCCGGCGGTGGTCGGCGAGAGTTCGAGTCCGCGCTCCGCGCTTTCGACGAGTGCCGGCAGCGACGCGATGGAGGAGCTGGAGCTGAACGCGATGAGCTGCGACGGCAGCGCGGCGCGGCCGAAACGGCGCATCGGAATGCCCGCGAAGATTCTGACCACAGGGTAGAGAAGCAGCGTCACGAGCAGACATCCCGAGGAGTAAGCGATGACGTAAAAGCCGATCGCGCCGGCCAGCGCGGTGCCCGCGTGCGTGGCCAGTGGCAGCACGAGTGCGAAAACGCCGATCGGTGCGAACAGCACCACCCAGCGAACGAGCGTGAGCATGGCGTCGCCGAGGGCCTGGAAGAATCGCGTGAGTGTGGTGCGTGTTGGCGTCGCACTGCGCGCGACGGCGAGCGCGAACAGCAGTGTGAAAAGGATCAGCGGCATCATCGCGCCGGACGCGGCGGCGGCGATCGGGTTCGACGGCAGCAGCGACGTAACCCACGCACCGAACGTCTGTGATTGTCCTCCGGCGGCAAGCTCGCCCGCGGCTTCGGCGGCACCAGGCGGGAGTTGCGGCGCGCCGAGGCGTTGCGGGAGAAGTCTGAAGAGCGCCGGACCGAACGGCATCACCACGATCGCGGTTCCAGCCAGAAGCAGCACGAAGACGATCAGCGTCCGTCCGCCGAGGCGGCCGATCGCTTTGATGTCCGATGCCGAGGCGACGGCGGTGATGACCAGCGAGACCACCAGCGGGATGACCGTCATGCGGATCGCGTTGACCCAAAGCGTTCCAATCGGCGCGATGGCATCGGCGGCGCGAATGAGCGCCTCGTTGTGCGACGCGGCGATGGCGATGCCAGCAACGATGGCGATGCCGAGGGCGATGAGAACGCGCGTGCTTTCTTTCATAGCGACGATCACATCATCAGGTCGCCGCCGTTGATGTCGAACGACGCGCCGGTGATGTATCCAGCCTCCTCGGATGCAGCAAAGCAGATCAGGTCGGCCACTTCGAGCGAGGTGCCGAGGCGCGGGACGGGGTAGCTGGCGGCGAGGCGCGTGAGCAGTTCGTCCGAGGCGTTCTCGCGCGTCAGTTCGGTGTCGATCATGCCGGGACAGACGGCGTTGACGGTGATGCCGAACTGGCCGAGTTCTTTCGCGGCGGCGCGCGTGAGGCCGAGGAGCCCGGCCTTCGACGCGGTGTAGTGCGCGCCGCCGAGGGTGCTGACCATACGGCCGGCGGAGGAGGAGATATTAATGATGCGGCCGTAGTTTTGAGCCTTCATCGCCGGGAGGACGGCTTGTGTCAGAAGGAACGGCGCGGTGAGGTTGACCTCCAGCGCTTCGCGGAACTCTTGCACGGAAAGGTCGGGGAAGCGTGTCGATCTTGCGAAGGCGGCGTTGTTGACGAGGATGTCGATCCGTCCGAAGCGTTCCAGCGTGATGCGGACGATCTCGTCAGGAACGCCGGGAGTGGTGATGTCGCCGGGAACTGCGATGGCTCGTTCGCCGAGCGAACTCGCAAGCGACTCGGCGCGATTGCGGTCGCGCACATTCACGGCGACGGACGCGCCGCGTTCGTGCAGCCGTTCCGCGGCTGCGCGCCCGAGGCCGCGTGCGGCGCCGGTGATGATCGCAACTCGTCCGCTGAAATCGCTCATTGGAAGGCGAGAGTGTATGTTCGAAACGTCGCCGACTCGCCGCAACTTTGTGCGCGCCGATCCCGTATTCTTCCGGAGCCCATGCATAGACGCCTGATCCTCATTTCCCTCATCCTTTTTTCGACCGTGGCGGCGCGCGCTGCGAACTGGCCGGAGCATCCTGTGCTGCATGCCGTACGCGCGACGCAGTCGCCTGTCGTCGACGGCGATCTCTCCGATCCCGCCTGGCAGACCGCGCCGGAGTTCACCGACTTTACGCAGCACGATCCGGATGACGGCAAGCCGGCGACGATGCCGACCAGCGTTCGGATCGTGTACGACGATCACGCCATCTACTTCGGCGTGAAGATGACCGATCCGCAGACCCCGACCGGCCTGCTGGCGCGGCGCGATAACTTCGTCCAGAGCGACTTCATCTCGATCAATCTCGATCCGCGGCACGACCGGCTTTCCGGCAACGCCTTCACGCTGCAGCCGGCTGGCGTGCAGGTCGACACGATCCTCTACAACGACATCGGCGAGGATCCGAGCTGGGACGGCGTATGGGATTCGGCGGTGAAGATCGTGCCGGACGGCTGGGTGGCCGAGGTGAGGATTCCGTATTCGCAGCTGCGGTTTCCGGATAAGCCGGTGCACGTGTGGGGCGTCAACATTACGCGGCGAACGGTGCGCACCAACGAGGTCGTGCGCATCGTGAACACGAAGAAGGGCGAGACCGGGTTCGTCTCGCATTTCGCGGACATCGACGGGCTGGAAGGGATTCATCGCGGCAAACCGCTGGAGCTCGTCCCGTACAGCGTGGCGCGGTCGGATCTGCTCACGCGCGGCGCAGCCAACAATCCGCTGTTGCAGCGCTCTGACTACAAAGCCGACGGCGGGCTCGATGTGAAGTACGCGCTGACGTCCGACCTCACGCTGACCGGCACGATCAATCCCGACTTCGGGCAGGTCGAAGTCGATCCGGCGGTCGTGAATCTCAGCCAGTTCGAAACGTTCTATCCGGAGAAGAGGCCGTTCTTCACGGAAGGGCTGAACATCTTCCGGTTCGGCGACACGCCCGCGCCGAGTCATTTCAATTTCATCTTTCCGCCGAGTCTTTTCTACACGCGGCGCATCGGCCGCGCGCCTCAGGGATCGCCTAACGCTGACTTTGCAGACGTCCCGTCCGAGACCACGATCCTCGGCGCGGCGAAGCTCACGGGAAAGGTGGGCGGGTTCTCTGTCGGCGTCCTCGACGCGCTCACGGCGGCCGAGCACGCGCGCTTCGTAAATGGAACGACGTTCGGCCGGCAGCAGGTCGAGCCGATGACGAACTACTTCATCTCGCGCGGCACGAAAGAGATCGGCGATGCGTCGCGCGTCGGTTTCATGTTGACGTCTGTGAACCGTCGTCTGCCGGACGAGTTGTCGTACCTGCGCGATTCAGCGGTGTCGGGAGGCGTCGACGGCTACACGAGCTTCGACAAGAAGTCGTGGATTCTGGAAGGATCGCTGGTTGGATCGGAGATCAAAGGGAGCGCGCAGTCGATCGCGATCGCGCAGACCTCATCGTCGCGCTACTACCAGCGCCCCGACGCCGAGAATGTGCATTTCGATCCGACGCGCACGTCGCTCGAAGGGTGGGGCGGCCGCGCCATGATTTCGAAGGCCACTGGATTGTGGCGGCCGATCGTGCAGGTGCAGGCGTTCTCGCCCGGTTTCGAGACGAACGACACCGGCTTCATGCAGCGGACGGATGTGGTTTCGTCGATCGCGATCATGCAGTACGTCAATCAGAATCCGACAAAACGTTTCCGCGAGAAGAACCTCTGGATGGGCACGTGGGAGAACCATAACTTCGACGGCAACACGTTGGAGCGCGGCGTCTTCGCGGATTCGTTTGGGACGTTTTCGAACTACTGGAACGCGCGCGCCAACCTGTTCCTGACCTCGGGCGCGTTCACGGACCGGCTCACCCGCGGCGGGCCGCTGGCGCGGACGCCGTCGAGCTGGAGCTCCGATCAGAGTTTCGGCAGCGATGACCGAAAGACGATGTCGTTCAGCGTCAACACGCACGCCGACGGCAGCGACGATTCGTCGTACAGCCGCAGCGCGGGGATTTCGTTGAACGTCCGGCCGCGGCCGAACCTGCAGTTGAGCGTGGGGCCGACCTACGGCTGGTCGCACGATCACACCGCGTACCTGGCCACGCTCGATGATCCGGCGGCGACGAAGACGTTCGGCCGGCGCTACGTTTTCGGCGATCTGGAGCAACGCTCGTTCGATCTGAGCACGCGCGCCGACTGGACGATCAACGCGCGCCTGTCCTTTCAGCTCTATCTCCAGCCGTTCGTTGCTTCGGGCGACTACCACGACTACCACTCGCTCGTGGCGGCGCGGACGCGCGACTTCGAGCCGTACACGCATTCGCTCGGCAATCCCGATTTCAACTTCCGCAGCGTCCGTGGAAGTGCGGTCGTGCGATGGGAGTTCCGTCCCGGTTCGGCGATGTACGTGGTGTGGAACGAGAACCGCGCGGACGTCGCGCCGATCGGCGATTTCAGTTTCCGCCGCGACCTGCGCGCGATTCCGACCGCACCCTCGCACGACGTGTTTCTGGTGAAAGTGTCGTACTGGCTGCCGTTGTGAGCAGAATCGCGATCACGCGCGGCGTCAGCGCGACGATTAACGATTGCGAGCTGACGCATGCGACGCGAACGCCGATCGACGTCGCTCTCGCGCGCGAGCAGCACGCCGCCTACGAGTCCGCGCTCGCATCCCGCGGCTGCGAGATTCGACGGATTCCGGCCGACGATCGCTATCCTGACGCGGTCTTCATCGAAGACACCGCCATCGTGCTCGATGAGCTGGCGGTGATCACGCGTCCAGGCGCAGAGTCGCGCCGCGGCGAGCGCGATGCAGTGGCCGTTGCCCTCGCGGAGTACCGCACACTCGTTCGGATCGAAGCGCCCGCAACGATCGATGGTGGCGACGTGTTGCAGCTCGATGACGTGCTGTACGTTGGACGCACACCGCGCACGAACGGCGAAGGGATCACGCAACTTCGCGAGCTCCTCGCGCCGTACGGCTATCGCGTCGTCGCAGTCAATGTCGACGGCTGCCTGCATCTGAAGTCGGCGGTGACGCGTGTCGGTGTCGATGCGCTGCTGATGAACCGCCGGTGGGTCTCGCCGTCGAACTTCGACGGCTTGCGGATCATCGACGTCGATCATGTCGAGCCGTCCGCCGCGAATGGGCTGCGAATCGGAAATCGCGTCATCTTCTCCGAGGAGTTTCCGCGCACGCTCCGGAAGCTGGAAGCCGCGGGGATCGACGTGATCGCCGTGCCGGCGGGAGAGCTGGCGAAGGCGGAGGGCGGCGTCACCTGCTGCAGCCTGTTGTTTCGGCTCACGTAGTGCGGACGTCTCGTCTGCATCCGCCGTGGCGTCTCGCGCGGCGGGGGTTTCGTGAGTCATTGAACGTACCGTGTTGAATCCCAGAAACCACCGTCAGGCGAGACGCCTGCCGGATGCAGACGAGACGTCCGCACTACGCTTCGTGGCGTTCCAGATTTTCGCGATCCCACTTGCCCGCGTTCGCCGTGGCTTCGTACGTCGTCTGGCAGAAGCGGAGGAGGGCGTCTTCCGGGTCGGGGGCGTTGCGCACGTCGTGATGCGCGAGGACGAAGAGGTTTAGCTTTTCGTCGTAGTGCGCCTCGGGCGGTTCGACCTTCGCCTCCTTGAAGCCGTCGGGCGCCGGCGCGGCGTAGGCGTAGAACGCGGCGTCGCCAAGGGCGTCACTGCCGGGCCACCAACCGCAACTGCTCACCTCGTGCGAGTACGCCTCGCGCGTGATCACGTCGGCGGACGGATTCTCCGGCGCGCGGCGGCCGGAGAAACGCGTCACGGCCATGTCGAAGCTGCCCCAGAAAAAGTGGACGGGACTGCACTTCCCGATGAACCTCGCGCGGAAGCGGTTGAGGACGCGGTCGGTGAAGATGAGGATGCGCCAGAAGCGGTCGACCGCGTCGCGGTCATACGATGCGTGCTCTTCGTCCTTTTCGAATGGAATCGGATTATCGACCTCGGCCGGCATCGTCCAGATCTTGACGTCGATGCCGCATTGCCGAAGCGCGGTCATGGTCTCCTCGTAGAAATCGGCCACTGAGCGCGGCACCAGCGGCACGCGCGCACCGCGGCCATCGCTGGAACGAATGACGAGCTGATGCTCGACGAAATCGAATTCGCAGTCGAAGAGCCGGTCGCGGTAGGGGATGGCCGACGTGGTCAGACCGCGCGGGCTGACGTACAGCGTCGTTGCCCACCAGTGATTCACGCGCGGCGCGAGGGCGAGCCGGACCTTGCCGACCACCTGCGTCCACATGTGCAGCGTGTCGCAAGTTGGTTTCCATTCGGGCAGCGGGAGAGGTTCGAGTGCGTTGGCCATCGGGCGATTATGAACCTGGCAAGGCGGTTGCGATAATGGAGCGCCAGCAGTCAACGGTCCTAAGGAGACAACATGAACAGCAGAAAGAACTTAGCAGCACAAGTGGCCGGTGCGATGGCGATCGCGGCGCTCGTGGGAACGTCCGCTTTCGCGGAAAGCCGTCACTCAGATGCGACGGAACGCGATCACGGCCGTCAATCGAGCAGCGACCGCGGCAGCCGCGACCGCGCCGCTCGCAGCGGCAGTGAGACGCAAACGGAGTCACGGCACGAGACAACCGCGCCACAGACGTACCAGCGCAGTGAAACGCGTAGCAACGGTTCGTGGAACCGCAATGAAACGCGGAACAACAGCACGTTCGATCGCAGCCAGACGCGCAGCAGCGAGACGTGGAACCGCAGCAACAACAACCGCTCCTTCGATCGCTCGCAGGCGGAGTCGTTCCGCAACAACAACCGCAGCTACGACCGTTCGCAGAGCTATCGCAGCAATCGCCCGCAGTACGACAACCGCGGACGCCGCAGCGACTTTGTGGAAGGCCGCGTCAGCCGCTTTGTCCACGAGCGCGGCGGCTATCGCATCTGGGTCGACGGCGGCCGGTTCCCGGTCTGGATTCCGGAAGCGCGCATCGGCCTCTTCCCGCACCTGCGCATCGGTCTCTCGCTCCGGTTCGGCGGCTACTACGATCCGCTCGGATACCTCGAGGCGTATGACTACTACAACGACGGATACGGTTACGGCGGCGCCTACAGCTCCGGCCTGCTGCGTGGCGTCGTCGAAACGGTCGATTACCGCCGCGGCACGCTCGTCCTGCGCGACGACGTTTCCGGCAGCTTCGTGACCACGCTCATCCGCGACCGCCGTCTGGAAACCCTGCGCCCCGGCGACTACGCCGAGATCGCAGGCGACTGGACGCGTTCCGGCGTCTTCGAAGGCCTCCGCCTCGAGGATACGCGGTACGGCCGCTACTGATTCCCATCACCTGATGTTCAAAGGCCGCCGCGGTTTGGCGGCCTTTTTCTTTGCGCGGATATCATCGACGCCCGATGCCGAACCTGACGTGGCTTTACGCCGGCGCGATCTACGCCGCCGCCGTTGCCCTCGCTCGCCGCGCCGGCGCCGACCTGCCGAAACGGATCGCCTTCTTTTTCTTCGCGCTCGTTCTGCTCTTTTTCCGCGAGCCGCTGACAACCGACACGATCAACGCGCCGGTCGATTACTACGAGTCGCTGCCGCCGTGGGTGAACGTGATCAAGCATCCGCATCCGGTCAATCCGTTCGTCAACGACGTCGCGCTGCAACTGGTGCCGTGGGCGCACGCGGTGCGCGAGCAGTGGCATGCGTTCACCCCGCCGCTGTGGGAGCCGACCGCCGCCTCGGGATATCCGTTATTGGCTAATGGCCAGAGCCAGGCGTTGTCCATCCTGCGCCTTCTCGCGCTGCCTCTCGACCTCGGCCACGCGATGACTGCCGAGGGCGCGTGGAAGGTTTTGATCGCACTGACGTTCACGTTTCTCTTTTGCCGAAGACGCGGCTACTCGACGAGGGCCAGCAGCATCGGCGCGATCGCGTACGGCTTCTCCGGCTTCATGCTGGTCTGGCTGCACTTCGGACACGCCACGGTCGCGGCGATGCTGCCGGCGGCGCTGTACGTCGTCGACCTGCTTGGCGAGCGCGTCACGGGCGGGAGATTCGCGTTCGCATCATTGATTTGGGGCTTGATCCTCACCGGCGGACATCCGGAAACCGCCGCGTACGCCGGGCTGCTGGCGGTGTTGTACACGGGCTGGATTGCATTCGTCGAGCGGCGGATCGATGCCTGGCGATTCATTTGCGCCAGCGGCGGGAGCGTCGTCGTGGGCGCATTGCTGGCGGCGCCGTTTCTGATTCCGTTCGCCGAGGCGGTGAGGAAGTCACAGCGGTTCTCGGCGCTGGCGGGGGCGCCGCATCCAATCGGCGTCCTGGCCGATTGGGCATCGACGATCGCCACGCTGCAGCCGCACTTTTTCGGATTCGTTCCGTACGAGCAGCCGTGGGGTCCGGCCATTCCGGAAGCGATCACCGGCTTCGCGGGGACGTTCGCGATTGCAGGCGCGATCGCGCTGCTCGTGCACGTCGTCGTCACGCGCGCGTGGCGCTCGCGCGAGTCGTTCGTGCTCGTTGCGCTGTTGATTTCGATCGGTGTCGTCTACAGCTGGCCGGGCCTCATCCAGATTTTCAATCTCGTTTTTCGCCTCGCACCGGCGGCGCGCATGCGATGCCTCTTCGCGCTGCTGACGTCGATCTGCGCGGCAGCAGCGGTCGATTTGCTCGAACGAAACATCCGACGCCCCGTGCTAATCGGCATCGTCGGCGGCAGCCTGTTGCTACTGGCGATGACGACCTTCCCGTTTCCGACGCCGTCGCATCGCGACACCGCGATGCTGGCGCTGCTGCCGGCAGTAGCTGTCCTCGCAGTGGCCACGGCCGCGACGCGATGGCGTGCAGCGATCCTCGTGCTGATGGGCGTCGCCATCGCGGAACACATACTGGTTTTCGGCGGCTGGAACGCCGTGCTGCCGGCGTCGAAGCTCTATCCGCCGACGCCGCTGATTCGCGAATTGATGCGCCTGAAAGCCGCCGCACCGAAGAATGCGCCGTTTCGTATCGCGGGCTACAACGCCGACTTTTTCCCGAACCTCTCCACGATGTACGGACTCGAAGACATCCGCGCGCACGATCCGATGGAGTCGTCGCGTTACGTCGGCATGCTCGCGCTGGTGGCCGGCTACGACACTTCGAATTACTTCGCGATGTGGCCGAACACGACCACCACGCTGCTCGACTACCTCAACGTCCGCTACTTCGTGACCGGGCCGGGACGCGAGCTCGATCGACCTCGCTTCACGAAGCTCTACGACGGCGCGGACGGACGCATCTTCGAGAACCACAACGTTCTGCCGCGCTTCTACGCGACGCGCAACGTCGTGGTCGAGTGGGACATGAAGCGCTTCGTGCCGCGTCTCGCCGCGACGACCGATTGGGCGCACGTGGCGGTCCTAGAAAACCTGCCGATCACGGACGAGAAACTGCGCGGTGATCTGATCGCGTCACATGGCGGTCCCGATGCCTCCGTTCTCATCAACGCGGCAACGGGCAATGCGTACGAAATGCACGTAATCGCTCCGCGCCACACGCTCATCGCCAGCAGCATCCCGTCGTGGCCGGGATGGCATATTCGTGCGGACGGCAAGAGCATCACACCGCTCCGCATCAACGGCGCCTTCCTCGGATTTCTCCTTCCGCCCGGTGAACACGATGTCCGGGTCTGGTATGCGCCGTGGTCGTTCCGCATCGGTGTCGCCGTTTCGCTGCTGACGATGATCGCGCTTGCCTATGCCGCGACGCGAATCGGTGAGCCGCGTCACGCAACCGCCGCCGAAGTGCGGTAAAGTTCGCTCTCCAACAAACCCCACAGGAGAAAACGATGCGCAAAGTTCTGTTCGCGATTGCTCTGGTCACGCTGTTCGTCTCTTCGGCCTTCGCCGCCAAGCCGGTTCTGGCCGTGGCCGAGTTCCGCAATGACACCTCCGCTGGCTGGTGGTCTTCCGACGTCGGCAACGATCTCGCCGGAATGCTCGCCAACGAGCTGGCGAGCACTGAGAAGTTCAAGTTGGTCGAGCGCCACAAGATCGGCGCCGTTCTCGATGAGCAGGATCTGGCAAACTCCGGCCGTGTCAAGAAGTCGACCGGCGCGAAGCTGGGACAGATGACCGGCGCGCAGTACGTCGTCATCGCCACCGTCAGCGCCTTCGATAACAAGACCCGCGAGACCGGCGGAGGCCTCAGCTTCCACGGCATCGGCCTCGGCGGCAAGCAGGAAGAGGCGTACATCGCCGTCGACCTTCGCGTCGTCGATACCACCACCGGCGAGGTTGAGTTCACGCGCACCGTCGAAGCGCGTTCCACCGGCGGCGGCGTCGGCGTGAGCGTCTACCGCGGCGGCTTCGGCGGCAATCTCTCGAACTACGAGAAGACTCCGACCGGAAAAGCGATCCGCGCCGTGATCATGGAAATCTCCGACTACCTCGGGTGCGCCATGGTGGACAAGGACGCCTGCCTCGACGAGTACAAGGCGAAGGATCAGTCGCGCCGCGCCAAGACCAAGAAGTCGATCAAGCTCGATTGATCGTCGATCAATCCTGAAATTAGAAAGCGCCGCTGCGAAGCGGCGCTTTTCTTTTTGGGGCGAACCGTGCGCGAAGACGCAGGTAACCATCACTCCAGCGTGATCCCCCCGTTCGCAGTCTCCAGTTTCAACTGACACGCGCCATTTCCGATCGTGCCGCTCAACGTATTGTCCGACTTCGACGTCATCAGGATCGGGATCGCCGTGACGATCGAGCCGAAGCTGGTGCGCGCGTCGACGTGATAGCCGCCGTTCGGCGGCACGTCGAGCTTGATCGACGCGAAGCTCGTTTTCAGATTGATGTCGGCGCACGCACCGCGCAGATCGGACACCGAGATCGATCCGTTCGCGTTCTCGACAGTGACGCGGCCGGCGATCGTTCTTAGCAGCACCGGCGCGAAGCTCGTATGGATGCGCACGCCGCCGGAAACGTCGGTCGCCGTCACACCGCCGTTGGCGTTGTCGACGTCGAGCGTCCCCTTGATGAGCTCTGCGCGAGCGAGGCCGAAGCGCGAGTCGATGTTCAGATTGCCGCGGATGTCGACCGCAGTCACGTTTCCGTTCGCGTTCGTGATGCGGGTCGGACCGTTGATGTCGCGGACGGAGATCGTGTCGAAGCTGCCGGTGATCGTGGCGCCGCTGCCGACGTGCGACCCTTCCACGCGGCCGTTGCTCGCCGAGACGATCAGGTCGCGTCCGATGTTCGCGAACTCCGTGGCTGCGAACGTATTTTTGATGGAGGCGCGGCCTTTGATGTCGCGGACCTCAACCCGCCCGTTCTCGTTGTGCAGTTCCAGATCGCCGGAGACGTTCGAGACCGTCACGCTGGCGAACGAATCGACGATCGATGCACTGCCGGTCACGCCCTGCACGTCTACCGAGCCGTTGCCGTTGCGAATGGTCACGTTGTGCGTGTCGGTCGCGGTCACGGAGCCGAAGCGATTGGTGACGCCCAGGGTGCCGTCGATGTTGGCGACGCGCACGTTGCCGTTGGCGTTCTGCACGGTCGTATCGCCGGCGCTGTTTTCGACGGAAATCGAGCCGAACGAGTTCTCCACGCGCTGCGTGCCGCGGCTGTCGCGCAACGTGATGTTGCCCTGCGCGTTGACGATCTCGCTCGCCGCGTGAATGCCGGTGACGTCGACGCTGCCGAACCGGTTGTGAACCAGCAGTGGCGCGCTCGCGGGCATGGTCACGTCGATATCGACCGAGTACGAGATCGAGAAGTTGCCGTGGAAATGCATGTCGGGATACTCGGTGCGAATCGTGATTCCGCTCGCGGATGACGGCGACACGGTGACGTTGATGTCTTTGCCGATCTCGCCATCGGAGGAGCGGATCAACGCGTGGACGCGAACGTCATTGCCGCTGCCGGCATGTACCGTGACCGGGCCCATGGAGTGATCGATGGAGATGCGTCCGCCCTGATACGGCTGCGTTCTGCTGAACGTGCGCTCGTAACGGTCTGCGTAGAGCGCCGGCGCGGCCAGGAGGACGAGCGCGGCGATGAGTGTCTTATTGATTCGAAGCATGGTTGTTTTCCTCTCGCAGAACGTCCTGCAATGTCCGCTGTTTTTCTGAATACATCGTCAGCAGTTGCGTGCGCAGGTAGGCGTTCTGCCGGTTCTTGTCGATGGCGGTCTGACACTCGGCGATGGCGTCGTCGAGCATCATCAGTTTTTCCTTGTAGCTGACCATGAGCGGCGTCGATGGCTGGTCGAGCTTCGCCGAGGCGAGTGTTTCCAGGTGATTGATGGCGCTGATGTGAGCCTTCTCGGCGCGCTCGACTTCATCGACTGCCGACACCTTCAGGATGTCGCGGTCGAAGTCGGCCGCGTGCATGCGCCGCTGCGCAATCCAGGCGGTCGCAGCCATGGCAGCCAGAAGGAGAATTGCCGCAGCGATCTGCCACACGCGCGTCCGCGTGTTGCGCCGTTCGTTGCGGATGGCGCGTTCGATTCGCGGCCACAGCAGGTCGTTGTCCCACGTCGCGTGAAGGTCGCGCGCGGTGGACGAGATCTCGTTCCAGTCGGCCAGCTTTTGCATGCAGGCCTCGCACGACTGCGCGTGCCGTGCGGCGGCTTCGAGCGAGAAGTGGTCGCCCTCGAGGAGGAGGTCGTCGAGTTGTTCACAGGTGATGGTCATGATTTCGCTGCCTTTTTCCACTGCTCCTGGAGCTGTTTCTTCGTTGAGAAAAGAATCCACTTCGAGTTGCCTTCCGTGATGTCGAGGATGCCGGCGATCTCGGCGTGGCTGAGACCTTCGATCTCGAACAGTGAGAAGACGCTGCGGCGCTGTTCCGGCAGGTCGTTCAGCAGCTTCCGTAATGCCATTCGCTTCACGTCGTCAACCGCATGGGCCGGGCGGACGTCGGCGACGAGCTCATCGATCGGCGTCTCCCGGATCCTGCGGCTGCGCTTCCGCAGCATGTCGTAACAAGTGTTGACGAGAATGCGGTACAGCCACGTGGTGAAAGCCGCCTCGCCGTTGTAGCTGGCCGCCGCGCGATGCACCTTCAGAAACGTCTCCTGCACCGCATCCTCGGCATCGGACCTGTTGCCCAGCTGGTTGTACGCGATCGATTTCATCCGCTCGCCGTGCTTGCGATAGATCGCCGCGAACACTTCCGAGTCGCCGTCGGCACACGCGCGCGCCAGTCGAAGGTCGTCTTCGCTTAAACGCGGCGTCGGTTGCGGTGCGATCGTCAGATTCACAGGATTGGGCAAGTCTACGGCTGAGGCAACGGCGTCCATTGGTCTGACGGGATAGACGCCGGAAGGGTAGGGGAGGTTAGAGGACAGAGGGTTGCTGCCTTGACGCGACGCTCGGCAGACTCCGACTTCCAAAATTGAAGAGGGAACCAATCAGTGGGGAAGTAGCTACCGCTTCTTTCCGCGCGCTCTCTCCCAATCCTCAATGCGCAAGTCCGGTACGCGCGCGAATTCGGCGGTATTGCCCGTCACCAAGGTCAGTTTCCTTGATTTTGCCTGCCCGGCGATCAGTACGTCGTACGGGCCAACCGGTGTTCCTCGGGACGCGAGCAGCGCGCGAAGCTCTCCGGCGTTTCGAGCATCATCTTCATCGAAGTCAACGACGGAGAATCTCAATGCCTCGATGGCCGCAACATTCAGTGCGACTCGCTGGCTCTTATGAGCGCCGTAATACAGCTCATGGATCACGATCGCCGAAACTCCGATATCGCCCGGCTTCTGTCGGCGGGCTCGGCGCGCCGTCTTCGATTTCACGTCCTTCAGAAGCGCGATGACCGCGTTCGCATCCAGCAGGTACTTCATGACCCGAAGAGTTTGTCGAGTTCCGGCCGCTCTTTTGCGGCAGGTTGTTCCAACGCGGCATCCAGGAAATCCTGGTCCAGCGTGCCTGCGATCGCGTCGAGCCAGTCCCACGTCTCCGGGATGGGTTCGAGGATGATTTGTCGCCCTCGTTTTTTAAGGCGCACCTCTCGCGCGTCGACGCGAAAATCCTTCGGCAGTCTCACTGCCTGCGATCGGCCCGACCAGAACACTTTCGCTGTCTCCATGATTCACCTCGTGAGATATACGAATGAGATATAGCACGCTTCCCGGGTAGCCACAACTTCACAACTCGTCGATCGACTTCGGCCAGTCGCTGTGCAGCAGTCTTGACAGCGCGCGGTCGGCAAGGAGCTTCCCGCCGGTCTGGCAGCGGGCGCAGTAATTCGTTTCGTTTTCGGAGTAGACGATGTGCTGGATCGGGGTGCCGCAGTCGGGACACGGTTTTCCGTAACGGCCGTGGACGGCGAAGTCGGGGCGGAAGGCGGTGACTTTTTCCGGGAACTTATCGACCGCTTCGTCGCGCAGACGGTCCGTCCATTCCGTCAGCGTGCGCCGCGTCGCGACGTAGAGCCGCGTGATCTCCTCCTCGGAAAGGTTCGTGGTCAATTGCACGGGCGAGAGGCGGGCGCGGTGAAGGATCTCGTCCGAGTAGGCATTGCCGATGCCGCTGAAAACGTGCGGATCGGTCAGTGTTCGCTTCAACGTGTGGCGCTCGCGGGTGAGGGCGTCGCGGAACTCTTCGAACGAAATGTCGAGAGGTTCGATACCGCCTGGATCGTGCGCGCGGACGGCTTCCTCCCCTCGAACAATATGAATTGACGCTCTCCGTTTCGATCCGGCCTCGGTCAGTAGCAGCGTGCCGTTGGGGAAATCGAACGCGGCTAGTCCCAGTTTGCCTGGAATCTTCGCGCCGGACGGCAGCCATTTGAAACGGCCGGCGATCATCAGATGGATGACGATGGAGAGATCGGATTCGAGTCCGATCACGACTCGCTTGCCGAGGCGGCGAACGTCGACGACCCGTTTGCCTGCGAGGTCCGAGGGCGGCGGATCGACGGTGCGCAGCACGAACGGATTGCCGAGGCGGAGCTTGACCAGCGGCTGATCCGCGATGCGTTTCGCGATCGCCTCGACGTATACGGTAACGTCCGGCAGCTCAGGCATTGAACGGGGATTATCGCGGCTCCGTTCGCTTTTATCGACCGTACATGCGCAACGCTCTCAGGCTGCTCCTCGCCGGCATCGCTGTCTGCGCGTTCTTCACGGGACGTTCGGTGGCGGTTGAACCGCGCGTCAGCGTTTCCACGGAGCCGGTTGCATCGGGTGGGATCGTCATTCCAGTAGCTGGCGTTGCGAAAGCGGCGTTGCGCGATGACTTCGACAACATCCACAGTGGACATCCGCATCACGCCATCGACATCCTTGCGCCACGCGGGACGCCGGTGCTTGCGGCGGTCGACGGCACGATCCGCAAACTCTTCGACAGCCGTGCCGGCGGATTGACGATCTACGAATTCGACGTTGCAACCGAGAAGAGCTATTACTACGCGCATCTCGATTCGTATGCGGACGACGTCACCGAAGGGATGCGTGTGCGGCAGGGCGACGTGATCGGCTACGTCGGCACGACCGGAAACGCGCCGGCGAATACACCGCATCTCCACTTCGCAATCACGCTCCTGCCGCCGGACAAGGCGTGGTCGAAAGGCGACGCCATCGATCCCTATCCGATCCTGGTCGCGCGCGGCGTCACGCGCTGATTACGAAACGCGCTTCAGCGCCTCCGCGACGTCCTTCTGACTCGGATTGAGCTTCAGCGACGCCTGGAAGCTGGCTTTCGCCTCCGCTTTCTTTCCCTGCTTTTCGAAAATCTGTCCGAGCCAGTAATGGGCGCGGGCAAGAGGGGGCTCGCCGGATTTCGGCGTGTATGTGAGGTACTTGCGCAGCGCTTCTTCGCCCTTCGCGTAGTTGGAACTGGTGAGAACGGCGCCCTGTCCGATCCGGAAATAGGCGGGCATGTAGGTGGGCTCGACTCTGAGCGCCGTTTCAAACTCGTCGTTTGCGGCCTTGAAGTTCTTTTCAAGGACGTAAGTGACGGCGACGTCGATATGTGCCCGCGCCGAATTCGGGTACTCCCGAACCTCGACCAGGTACTCATTTCGTGCCTCCACCGGCTTTTTCTGCTGCGTGTAGATGAATGCCGCGGAGCGGTGCGCCATCAGCGGATCGCGCTTCTTGATCTCAGCGACCTGCGCGAAGGCTTTCTCGTAACTGCCGCCGATGATGCCCGGAGCCATCGTGTAGAACTCGACGAGGCCGTTGCGCGCGTCGAGGTTGTTCGGATCGAGTGCGACAGCCTTCTCGAACTCGTCCTTGGTTTTTCCCGCGAGCGAAGCCTGACCGAAGATGCTCGCTTTCTGCGCCTGTGTTCCGTAGGCGGTGCCGAGCAGGTAGTGCGCTTCGGAGCTTTTCGGATTCTGCGCGACCGCTTTTTCGAGCAAAGCCGCCGCGGCGTCGGGGTCATTGCGGTTCATGGCGGCGCGGCCTTGTTCGATCAGCGATGTTTGGGCGAGCAGAGGAAGGGCAATGAATACCGCGAGCACAGCCAGAAATGGTCGCATGAACCCTTGTACGCGATTTGCGTAGGAGAGGTTTCGCTCGGCTAGAATGCCGGCTCTTTTCGATGACTGAAGCGACGATTGAAGCCCGCGCAACCGTTCCGATTTACGACGCCGCTGCGCTGAACGCTGCTGCTGAAGACGCGCTGTCCGAGGCGCGCCGCCGGCTGGCGGTCATCGAGCGGCTGCCGCTCGAGGCGGTGACGCCGGAATCGGTGCTCGACGCATGGGACGGCATCGCCATGACGATCGAGGACGCGTACGGCGCGATCTCGCTGCTCAACAGCGTCCATCCCGACGCCAGCGTGCGCGATGCCGGCGACCGCGCGCTGATCGAAGAGTCGGTCTTTATGACCGAACTCTTTCAGAACGAGCAGTTGTACGAGCGCGTGCGCCGCGTCGTGCCGCGGACGAATGCGCAGAAGCAGTTGCAGAAGGACTTGCTCGAAGCATTCGAAGACAGCGGCGTGTCGCTGCCGGCGGAGAAGCGGGATCGATTCAAGGCGATCTCCGAGCGGATCACGGAGCTGGCGCAGGAGTTCAGCAAGAACATCCGCGAGAACAAGACCGTGGTCACGTTCACGCCGGAGGAGTGCGAGGGCCTGCCGCAGTCGTACCTCGACCGCGTGCCGCGCGATGAGCGCGGCAACATCGTGGTCGGCTTCGACTATCCCGACTACGTGCCGTTCATGTCGAATGCGTCGAATGCCGAGGCGCGGAAGCGGTACTACGTCGCGAACATGAATCGCGGCACCGATCGCAATCTCGAAATCCTCGACGAGATCGTGGCCATGCGAAAAGAGATCGCCGATTTATACGAAGTGCCGAGCTTTGCGCACTACGTCACGAAGCGGCGCATGGTCGAGAATCCGGAGACCGTCTCGCGCTTTCTCGATGAAGTGAAGAATGGCGTGACGGAGGCCGAGCTCAGCGATCTCCGGCAACTCGCGGCATTCAAAGCGGAACTGACCGGCGCGCCCATCGAACAGTCCAGGATCGAGCGCTGGGACGTCGTCTACTACCGCGAACGGTTGCGCGAACAACGTTACGCCGTCGATCAGGAAGCGCTGCGCCATTACCTGCCGACGCTCCCGACGCTGCACTGGATGCTCGACATAACCGAGCGCCTTTACGGCATCTCGTTCAGCGCCGCGACGGTGCCGGTGTGGCACGACGATGTGATTTATTACGACGTCGATGACGCCGCAACGGGCGAGCGCCTCGGCGGCATCTACCTCGATCTCTACCCGCGCGCCGACAAGTACAAACATGCCGCCGCCTGGCCGGTGCGCGGCGTGTCGCGCAAGGCGGGGCGCAAGCCGATCAGCGTTCTGGTCACGAACTTCGATCGCGTCGGGTTGACGCATAGCGAGTTGGAAACGCTGCTGCACGAATTCGGGCACGTCATGCACGGCGTGTTGTCGCAGACCGAGTACAACCAGCACTCCGGCACGAGTGTGGAGCGCGATTTCGTCGAGGCGCCCTCGCAGATGTACGAGGAGTGGGCCAGCCGGACGGAGAGTCTGGCGTTGATGCGCAATCACTGCACGACCTGTCCGATGATCGACGAGTCGCTTGTGCAGCGCATCCGCGCGGCGAAGAAATTCGGAGCCGGTATTGATTACGGCCGCCAGCTTCTCTACGCCAGCTTCGACATGGCCCTTTCCGGCGAGCAGCCGCGGAAGTCGATCGAGCTCTGGCGCGAGATGGAAGGAGCGACGCCGATGGGTTATGTCGATGGCACCTCCTTCCCCGGCACGTTCGAACACATCGCCAGCGGCTACGCGGCCGGCTACTACGGTTACATGTGGGCGAAGGTGATCGCGCTCGATCTGATCTCGGCGTTTGGCTCCAACGTGATGAATGAAGCGACGGGCCGCCGCTTTCGCGAGTTGATCCTTTCGCGGGGCAGCGAAGAGCCTGCCCGCGATCTCGTCGAACGTTTCCTCGGCCGCCCCGTTTCGAGCGATGCGTTTTTCGCAGAGATTCGCGGCGAATAGACTTACGCGGCCAAGGGTTGTATCGTGAGCACCTTGAGGAACCTTCCTCAACCTTCAGGCCGCCTGAGCTGAGTCAGCGCTTCTGAACCTCAATCTTCTTAGCAAACGAACTTTTTGCGCTGCCGCTCGAAGTGTGCCGCCGAAAAGAGCAGGAGTAATCCCAATGAAAGTCTATTTTGGAAATCTGCCCCGCGACATCGATGACGCGAAGCTCGGCGAGATCGTGAAGCCGTACGGCGCCGCGACCTCGGCGGAAGTCGTCAAGGATCGCGTCACCGGCGCTTCGAAGGGTTTTGCCTTCGTCGAGTTTGCCACCGACGCCGAAGCGCAGGCCACCATCACCGCGCTGAACGGCAAGGACATGAACGGCCATGCCGTCGTCGTCAACGAAGCGAAATCGAAGAAAGACGCACCGAAAGCTGCAGCGGTCTAACCCCCAACAAGGAGCTTGCATGACGAACGTGTTGAAACCGAAGCGCGCCCCCAAAGTCACTGTCTCCGAAAGCAATATCAAGAAATCGGCGATGCGGCTGATGCAGCGTCCGCTGGTCTCACCCGAGGTGCAGTACATCCAGCGCGTCCTCGGCGCTACGGCAACGCAGGAAGCGGTCGACGAAAAAGTGATCGCAGTCCGCAAGCTGCCGTGGTCAAGCATCGTCGCTCCGGAGTAGGGATCACCGCATCGCGCTGATTTCTACCTCCGCGCTGCCGGTCGCGAGCACGTGCAGGACGATGCCGTTCGGGTCGAGCACTACGGTGCCCGGCTCGATGGCGTCGACGCGGCCGCGCATCATCACTCCCGATGCGAGCGGCCGCGTTACCGCGCGTGCGATCTCGTCGCGCAACGCGTCGATCTGTGGCGCGACCGACCAGTGCGCCGCGTTCGCCAGCGTCGTGCGCAGTTGATCGTGAGCAACGCGGTTGGCGATGCGCAGGAACGGATTCTTCCGGCGTGGATCGAGCGAATAGTCGAGATTCGTCAGCGTCAGCGTGCGCGTGGCGGGATCGAAGACCGGAGTCGCCTCGAGAAAAACGAGCCCGCTGTAATGCTTCAGGAATGAGGCGTGATAGTCGACGTCGATCTCGATCGACACGCGTCCGTTCGCCGCGGGAGCCGCGCCGAGGCGGATGGAACGGACTGCGACGCCTTCGTAGGTTCGGTTCGCGAAGTTCTCCATCATCAAGCGTGTGGCCTCTTCGTACGGAACCTCGATGTCGAACGGAACGCGGATCCCGCCGTTCGGTGCCTGCGCTACGCGTAAGGCCGGCAGCGGACGTGGCGCCACCGGCGGACGTTCGCCAACGACTACGCGCGTGCGTGCCCGCAACGTCAGCACGCTGGTGAGCGAGAGACCGGCGCCGGCGATCGGGCCGAGGGCGACGTCGGCCGGTTCCATCACCAGCCACGTGCGCGGCGCGAGGAGCACGGGCGCCTGCAGCGACGACCACACCTGTTCCGCGATCGGACGGATGTTCGTGAGCTTCGGTGTATTCGCATCGATCGTCCTGACCGCCTGGCGCAATTGGTCGTTGACGATCGGCGCGATTTTCCAGTCGGTGATGTCGATGTTCGCGAAGGTGACCTTGCACCGATTCGAGGAGAAGTCGACCGGCTGCGCCCGCGTGGTGGAGCGGAGACGCCAGTTCGCATCCCAGTCCAGGTGGGACGAGAGCGAAATCCACGCGTCGCGCATCGGCTCGCCGAATCCGCAGGAGATGCACGGCCACATCACGATCTCGCCCGTGAACGGCTTTTGCGTCCGGCGGCAACCTTCCAGCGAGTAGTGGACGGTGGTCATCGCGTGAATGCCGCTGCCGATGACGTTGAGCGCGATCGGATCGCGGACGACGCGGTACTTCATCCCGAACTGTTTCTGCGGATCGAGCTCGTAGGTGTCGAGCTTCTCGAGACTCTTCGGCACCTGCGTCTCGAGTTGCGGCAGTAGCGGCGCGAGCGAGGTGCGGATCGGGATGACGATCGTCGACAACTCGGCGGGCGGCGGCGGTGCGGTTGGGAGTGTGGCGGCGAGAAAGAGGTAAGGGATGAGCATCGTCTGAGGATTTCGGAATGATAAAGTCACAAACCGAGCCAGCAATGTCCGATACCACCACCCGAGGGATTCGCATCCAGGTAGAAAGCACGTATGTCGAGGAGCGGAGCGACCCGCAGGAAAGTTACTTCTTCTTCGCCTACCACGTCGTAATCTCGAATGAGGGAAGCGAGACGGCGCAGCTCATCAGTCGCGAATGGCTCATCACCGACTCGGACGGCAACATGGAGCGCGTTCAGGGTGCGGGCGTGATCGGCGAGACGCCGCTGCTCGGGCCGGGACAGAGTTTCGAATACACGAGCTTCTGTCCGCTGCGGACGTCGATGGGCTCGATGCAGGGCGGGTACACGATGAGGCTGGCGAACGGCGAAACGTTCCGCGCGGAAATCGAGCCGTTCACTCTCGCTGTTCCGGGCGTTGTCAACTGAAAGGTATCGCGTGCGCCGGCGAGTCCAGATCTCGTTTCTCTCCGTTTTCCTGACGATGCTGACCGTCGCATTTGCGACGGCGTTGATGGTTCGCGTCCGGTCGTACAGCGTCACAACGGCCACGGAATCCGCCGCTTCGTCAACCACCGCGGCGACCGCTTCCGCGGCGCAGCGATCGAAGGCGTCACCAGTGTCATTCGAGCCGTTGCCGGCACAGGGCACGACGATGACGACGTCATCCGTGCCTGTGGCCACGACGTCGTCCGCCGCCGCCACCACGCGGGCGCAGCGATTCCGCGAATTGCTCGCCGCCGGCATCTCCGCCATCGCGCCGTCCGCCGCCCCGGCGGCGCACGAGCTGGCGGCGCCGCCGAAACCTGTTGCAACTCCGCCGCAGACGAAGCCGCCCGCGCCGGTCTCGAGGCCTTCCACGCGCCCGCAGGGAAGCATGGCGGGAGGAAGCGCAGCGGGCGGTTCCAATCAACCCGGAATCAGCAACGAAAACAAGCCGAAGCCTCCCTCGAACGACCCACGCGATCCGAACTCTGACACGGCGCCGCCGCAACTCCTCTCGATCGTCTTCGATCCGCCTGCGGTGCAGGACGGAGGTGACACAACGCTCGTCGTCACGGCCACCGACGATCTCTCCGGCATTCGCGGAATCTCAGGCACACTCACCAGCCCGAACGGCAAGGCGGTGCAGGGGTTCGCGCAGCAGCGCGAAGGCGAGACGATGCGCTACACGAGCCGCATCCATATCCCCGAGAAAGCGGAAGAGGGATTGTGGAAGGTCAGCTTTCTGACGATGAGCGACATGGCCACGAATTCGGTCACGCTCAGCGCCGCGCAAGGGACGCTGCCGCCGACGGCCCTGCTGAAAGTGAGCTCGTCCGCGTCCGACTCGACCGCGCCGACGCTGCGCAACGTCTGGCTCGAACGCCGGGCCATGCGCGCCGGCGAGCACAACACGCTGTTTGTGGACGCGCTCGACGAAAAATCGGGCATCCATCTCGTGGCCGCCGTCTTTCTCAGTCCATCGAAACTGGCCCGGTTCGGCGTCGGCTGCCAGAAAGGTGCGAACGACATCTATCAGTGCGACGTCTTCCCGCCGCAATGCCTCGACTGCGGCGATTGGACGCTCGAGCAGGTGCAGATGCAGGACAACGCGAACAATTTCGCCACCGTCCGGGCAGAAAATCCGACCGTGGCCGCGATCCGACTGAACATCACCGGCGATAGCTGCGACAACACGCCGCCCGCGTTGCAGGGTCTCCAGCTGAGCCGCGCCGAAATCTTTATGGGACGCGACGAGCCGGTCATCGAAGTCATCGCCCAGGTTACCGACGACAGCTGCGGCATCGGCGGCGTCAGCGGTCAGGTGGTCGGACCAGGCAGCAGCTCCAGCGGCACGTTCTTCTCGTTCCAGCAGCGCGACGGGAACACCTACGTCGGCACGATCCGTCTGCACGCGAATTCAGCGCGCGGCGTGTGGCGCGTGCAGTCGGTGACCGTGAACGACAAGGGCCAGAATCTGAAGATCTACTACTCGAATGATCCGCTGCTGGCGCGGGCTTCGTTCACGGTGAAGTAGTAGGGAGAGCGAGTCCGCGGAGAGAAGAGCGCAAGTGCCGGACGGAGGACGTCCGGCGACCGTTAGCGCGCGGCTTTGGCGATCTTGCCGGTACGGATGCAGCGGGTGCAGACGTTCATCCGCTTCACCGCCGAGCCGACCATCACGCGGACGCGCTGCAGATTCGGCAGCCAGCGTCTGCTGGAAACATTGTGGGCATGGCTGACCCGGTTACCGAACACGGGCGCCTTGCCGCAAACTTCGCACATCTTTGCCATCGATAGACTCCTCAAAACTCAAATAACGCCAGGGGGGCGGGATTGTACCGGCCGGGCCGGTTCGGCGCAACCACGCGGCACCGAGACGGCCTCGTGTTCGCGTAATCTGCTGATAAATCTAAATGCTGTAGAGTTGACACTCACCTTTAAAGGTTGTAATTTCACTCGACTTTCCACATTCTGGAGCCGCAGCCTGAGAAGTGAGTGGGTGAGATGGACGGGGTGAGTGGTGTTCTTCTCAAAGAGCAAAAATGTCGTTGGTCTCGATATCGGCTCCTCAGCCGTAAAACTCGTTGAGCTGAAGGAGAAGAAGGGCGGCGCGTTCCAGCTGGTGAAGCTTGGAATCGAGCACCTTTCTCCGGAAGCGATCGTCGACGGGTCGATCATGGACTCGTCGCTGGTCGTGGAGACGATCTCGCGGCTCAACACCGGCAAAAACATCAAGAATTCCAATTACGCGACCTCCCTTTCCGGCCACTCCGTCATCATCAAAAAGATCACCCTCCCTGCGATGTCGCCGGAGGAGCTGGCCGAGTCGATCCAGTGGGAGGCCGAGCAGTACATCCCCTTCGATATCAACGACGTAAACCTCGACTACGTCCCCCTCAACACGCCCGGCTCCGGCGACAACATCGACGTCATCCTCGTTGCCGTGAAGAAGGAAAAGATCAACGACTACACCTCGGTGATCAGCCAGACCGGCAAGGTGCCGGTGCTCGTCGACGTCGACGCCTTCGCACTTCAGAACGCCTACGAGATGAACTACGCGATCGACGACTCGAAAGTCCTCGCGCTCGTCAACGTCGGCGCCTCGGTCACAAACGTCAACGTCCTTTCCGGCGCCACGTCGCTCTTCTGGCGCGACATCACCTTCGGCGGCAATCAGTACACGGATGCGATTCAGCGCGAGCTGAGCTTGTCGTTCGAGCAGGCCGAGGAGCTGAAGAAGGGGCGGCAGGCGGGCGACTACAGCATCCAGCAGGTCATCCCTATCCTGAACTCCGTCAGCGAAGACTTCGCCGGCGAGTTGCGCAAGACCCTCGACTTTTTCACGGCAACCTCGGGCGCCGACCGTGTGGACGAGATCGTCCTCGCAGGCGGCGGTTCGGGGGTCCTGAACCTCGACGCCATCCTCCGCGACAAGTTCGGGATCCCGGTGGCGATCATGGATCCCTTCCAGAAGATCACCGTCGATGAAAAAGAATTCAACCCCGAGGAGCTCGCCGACGTTGGGCCGAGCATGGCCATCGCCGTAGGGCTGGCCCTCCGGAAGCTGGGGGATGCTTGATTAAGATCAATCTGGTGCGGGAGGGGCGGGCGGTTCGGGGAACCGGAGTGGTCGCAGGTCCGGCCGTGGCCGCGGGACCGAGCAGCGCCAACAACGGCCTCATGATCGGCGGAGTGATCCTCGGCATCCTGATCGCGGGCGGCTGGTGGTACACGCAGAAACGGACGCTGGCCCAGCGGCAGGAGTCGATAGCCCAGAAGCAGGTCGAAGCGACGCGCCTGGAAAAAATCATCAAGGATGTCGCCGACTTCCAGAAGCAGAAAGACAGTCTGCAGAAGCGAATCGATCTGATCAATCAACTCAAGCAGAATCAGCGCGGTCCGGTTCTGTTGATGGACCGCGTGAGCCAGGACCTGCCGGACCTGGTATGGCTCGACAAGATGGTCGTCGGCGGCGAAGTCGTGACCATCGACGGCCGCGGTTTGAATCCCAACGCGATCGCGAATTTCGTCGAGAACGTGAAGAATGATCCGCTGTTCGAAGAGCCGGACCTGGGCCATGTGACCCAGGTATCGGCAGCGCCGCTCGTCTACAGCTACACGATGAAGTTCCACTTCACCTATGTGCCAAAAGGTGAGGCCGGAACCGCCGGCGCGGCCACGGGAACATCGACGACCGGGACCTCGGCCACGGCGATTTCGGGTACGGCAACAGGGACGGCCACTGCGCCGTCCGCGGTGAAGCGGTAGGAGGGGTGATGGCGGGGCTTTCTCTAGACGGCAAACCTTGGTACTTCGGCCTGATCATCGGGCTGGTGCTGGCCGCTGCCATCATCTGGGGGGCGAACTACGCCGTCATCGGCGACCTCACCAGGCAGATCGAGGGTGCTGACAATCAACTCCGCGATCTCGATACGAAGATCGAGCAGGGCCGTTCCGCCGAGCGCAAGCTGCCTCAGTTCCGCGAGGAAGTGAAACGCCTCAATGCCGAGCTGACGAAGCTGCGCAGCATCCTGCCGTCGACGCGCAATACCGAGGAAATCATCAAGCGGATCAAGACACTGGTCGACGCCGGCAACTTCACCCTGCGCAAGCTCACCTTCCCGCCGCTGGCTCCGGCGCAAGGGAGCGATCCGTACGCCGAGTGGCCGATCTCGATTTCGGTCGACGGCCGCTATCACAATCTGGCCACACTCTTCGATCACCTGAGCAAGTTCAAGCGCATCGTCAACGTCGAGCAGATTTCGATCGCCGCGCTGCCCGTGCAAGCGGAGCGCACCATCGCGGCCGACTTCACCGCAAAAACCTTCGTCTATGTCGAGCCGAAGGAGCCGGAGCCGGTACCGGTGAAAGGCGCCAAACAATGAGAGTGAGCCGATTCGCGCTGTCGCTTCTGATCGTCATCGCGGCGATGGCTACGCTCTTCGCGCAGTCCACTCCCGCTACGAAACCTGCCACGGCGACATCGACGGCAGCCACGACCTCGACACAGAGCGCAGAGCCGACCATGCAGCAAAGTCTGCAGGAAATCCTCGAAGAGCCGAGCTCCGCCGACGCGTACCACTACGATCCGAAGGGCCGCCGCGATCCGTTCCAGTCGTTGATCGGGCCGGCGCCGGCGCTACAGCCGGGCCAGCGGCCGGCAGGACCTCCCGGTTTCCTCATCGACGAAATCAAACTTCAGGGCGTCGTGAAAACGCGCCAGCAGGGACTTGTGGCCATGGTCAACGGTCCCGACAACAAAGGGTATCTGGTGAAAGTCGGGGACAAGGTCCTCGACGGCGAAGTGATTCGTATTACTCCGGCTTCGATCGTCTTCCGGCAGGAGGTCAATGACCCCACCCGGATCGAACGATTCCGCGAGGTGGTCAAGGAACTCTCTTCCGAAGCTCCGAGGAAGTAGGGCCGCGAGCGGCTGTCAAGCCATGTGTGTGGAGGGCTGTGAGATGGTGAACGTAAGACGTAAGACAAGAGCCAAGCTGATCCTGCTGCTCACAGGCATGCTGGTGGCGGGCGTCACCAGCGCGCAGGGTGCGTTCTGGAAGCGTGGCGCCGCGGCGAAAGCGCCGGCACCGGCTCCATCCGCATCCACCGTCTCGGCCGGAATGTCGCTCACGGCAATCGACGTCGAGACTTCCCCGTCGCCGCGCATCATCCTGCGCACCACGGCCAGCCCGGTCTACACCTCCTACAGCCCGATGCCCGATCTGTTCGTGATCGATCTGACCGGCGCCTCGAAGGACGCGGCGCTTGCGATTCCATCCACCGTCCCGCCGTCGGTCGGTTCGGTTTCCGTCGATGAAGTCACCGAGATGGGCTCGCGCCTCACGCGCGTCAGCGTGCATCTGAATCAGGCGGGAACGATCGACGCGTCCGCCGAGGGAAACAGCATCGTCATCAACCTTCCGGCGGTGACCGCGCCGGCAGTCGCTGAAGTCGTTCCGCCGGCTCCGAAATCTGCGGACCCAGCGCCAGTCGTTACCGCACCGGTTGAACTTCTGCACGCCGATCCAGTTCCCGTTCACGTCGAACCGGAGCCGGTGAAAAACGAACCTGCCGCGCCGGTGGCGGAAGCGCCGGTCGTCACGGAGTCTCTGCCGGCCAACAAAGCAACAACGCTGAAGAAGATCGAAACCAACGGCGCCGGCTCGGCCATCGAAGTTCGTCTTGCCACTGACGGCGACGTCGCCTACAACGCCTTCAAGCTCGAGAAGCCTTCGCGGATCGTCATCGACCTCACCGGAGTCAATGACAAGCTGGCGAAGAACATCATCAACGTCTCCGATCCTGTGGTGAAACGGATTCGCGTCTCGCAGTTCAAGAGCGCTCCCGAGGCCGTTACGCGCGTCGTGCTCGACGTCGACGAAAAGGCCAGCTATCACGTCACGAAGTCAGGCGACGCGCTGAACATTTCGTTCGGTGCCTCTCCGGCCGTCATCGCGGCGCCTGTGACTATGCCGGCGCCCGCGCCGAAGAAAGAAGAGCCGCTCGTCGCGGCCGCGCCGGTCATCAAGACGCCCGCGCCGAAAAAAGATGAGCCGCTCGTCGCGGTTGCGCCGGTCATCAAGACTCCTGCGCCGCCGGTGAAGACGGCCGCCGCGACCGACATTCCGTCGCAGGTTCCGACGATCGCCGACAACGCGATGTGGAAGATGCCGGAGCAGCGAAAGCCGGCCACGTCAGTCATCAACGCGCCGCAGACACAGACGCCGCCCGCATCGAAGAAACGGCGCGGCACGGCCAAGGCCGCGGCAGTGACTCAGGCTGATCCTCCGGCAGTAGATCCGGTGCCCGCGGGTGAGAACGTCTTCACCGATCCGGCGCCGCAGCCGCAACCGTCCACCAGTTCGACCGGTACGATGCTGTCCGCCGCTGCCGGCGGACGCACGCTCAGCGCGGGCGAGAAGGTTTACACCGGCGAGCCGCTCTCTCTCAATCTCAAAGACGCCGACATCAAAGACGTCCTGCGCACATTCGCGCAACTCACAGGACTGAACATCGCCATCGACCCGACCGTCACCGGCTCGGTGACCGTCGATTTCGTCGACGTGCCGTGGGATCAGGCGCTGGAAGTCATCCTCCGCCAGAACTCGCTCGCCTATGTGCTCGAAGGCAATGTCATGCGCGTCGGCACCGCAGCGCGTTTGTCGGAAGAGGCGGAATCGAACCGCCGGCTCAGCGAGCAGGAGAGGCTGAATGTCGCTCTGAGTACGGTCGGGTTCAAGCTCTCATATGCGCGCGCCAACGACGTCGCGAGCCTGTTGCGTGAGATGGCTTCGCCGCGCGCTCGCATCATCGTCGACCAGCGTACCAATCAGCTCATCATCAGCGAGATCCCCGGCTACCTCGGGACGATGCGCAATCTCATCGACTCGGTCGATGTACCGACGCGCCAAGTGGTCATCGAAGCGCGCATCGTCGAAACGACGAAGCTCTTCATCCAGCAATACGGCTTCAACTGGGGCTTCCACGGATCGATGGATCCGTCGCTCGGCACGGGCACGGGGCTCGTGTTCCCGAACCGCATCGACACGGTCGGCGGTCCCTTCACGTTCGGCCTGGGCAATCCCGTCCTTTCGTTCTCGCTGCAGAACGTCCTCGGCACGTTTACGCTCGATTTGGCGCTGCTCGCCGCGGAGACGGAAGGTATCGCGCGCGTCATCTCCGCGCCGCGCGTGATGACGCAGGACAACACGCCTGCCGAGATTCAGAGCGGCTTCCAGATCCCGTATCAGACGCGCGTCAACTTCACGACGACGGTCGCGTACGTCGACGCCACGCTGCGTCTGTCGGTAACGCCGCAGATCACCGAGTCCGGCACCGTGATCATGGACATCCAGGTGCAGAAGAACGAGCCGGCAACCGGTCTCAATATCGAAGGCGGCTCCGGTACGCCGCTGTCGACGCGCCGCGCGCAGACTCGCCTCATGGTCCGCGACGGTGGCACGTCCGTCATCGCCGGCATTTATCAGGTCAAGGAAAACAACAGCCAGAGCCGGCTGCCGTTCGTCCATCAGATTCCAATCCTCGGAACGTTGTTCCGCCGCCGGGACTACAACTCCGAGCACGACGAGCTGTTGATCTTCATCACACCGCGAATCGTGAGGGCGTCGTAAGAAGCACGTAGTCATCGAGTGAAACCGTTTTGCAGCGAATGATCCGGGAGAGTTGGAGGGGTGGTATGAGGATGAATCACATCGCAATGATTGCCGCGATTGCGCTGCCGAGCGTGGCGATCCTGTCGTGCAATTCGATCGCGCGCGAGAGCGCTCCGGTAGCACTGGTCGTTTCCGGGACACAAAACCTGAATCAGGTCGATCTGCAGGCCGGCGCGGCCGGTTGTGCCACGTCGCTGGGAACCGTTCTGATCAGCGTGCGCCTTCTGCAGAACCAGAACGATCCGACGCATCCGGTGAACAACAATTTCAATGACGTCAAACTGGATCGCTACCAGGTAACGTATCTGCGCACCGACGGTGGCAAGCTCGTTCCACCGACGTTTGTCCGCTCAACGGCGCAAGTGATCGGCGCGACCAGTGCGCCGCAGAGTCTCAGCGATTTCCTCGCCTTCGAGACGAACGCCTTCAACCTGGCGCCGTTTGCAGCGCTGTTGCCGCAGAACGGCGGGCGTGATCCGGAGACGGGACTCAGTTTCGTAAAGATGGACATCATTCTTACCGTGTTCGGCGAGACGCTGGCCGGGGAGCGTGTGCAGGGTTCGGCCAGATTTCCGGTGAACTTCTGCTTTAACTGCGGCGGCTGTTTCTAGCCTCCGCGCCGGCCGCTCGCGGCCGGGTCCGTGTGGCCGTGTGACGAGGAGTTGACGGGGGTAGACATGAAGCAAACGACACAGCGATTCACCCTTCTGGCGCTCATGGCGCTACTGGCGCTTTTCGCGGGATGCAAAGGCGAGTCGCCGACCGCTCCGCCTCCCCTCACCGGCACGAGCGGCAACGGCAACGGCTCGGGCAGTACGGGCGGACAGCCGCCGGTGGGCGCGAACATCGCTCTCACCGTCTCGACGGCATCGCCGTTTACCGGCTCCACGTCCACGATTACGGCGACAGTGACGCAGAACAATGCGCCCGTCCCGAACGGAACCGCGGTCGAGTTCGCGACGACGGCACTGAATGCGAACTTCACCGACACGACCGATAACCCCACCACGTTGATCCGCACGACGACGAACGGTGTGGCCAAAGCGACGGTGACCTCGGGGACAGCCGGCCCGGTCGTCGTTACCGTCACCGTCAACAACGTGACGAAGAGCGTGACGCTCAACTTCCAGGATCCGATCATTCAGCCGCCGCCGACGTCGACGTCGCCGACGATCTCGTCCATCTCTCCGACCTCCGGTCTTCCCACGGGCAACCAGACGGTAACGATCACCGGGACGAACTTCCGCACGCCGCTGCGCGTGCTCTTCGATCCGGGCAACGGTCAGGCGCCGAAAGAAGGCTTTGTCACCAGCTCGACGCTAACGCAGCTCACCGTCAACACGCCTGCATTCGACCTCGGCGTGGCGCAGCAGATCGTCGCCAGCATCACCGTGATCGTCGAGGCGGGAACGCCGACCGAGCAGCGTGTTACGAAGAGTGCCGCCTTCACGATCACCGCTCCCGTCCTGACGCCGGTCGTCCGCTCCCTGGCACCGACCAGCGGTCCGATCGATGGCGGTACGCGCGTCACGATCACCGGCGACGCATTCGAATCGCCGGCCCAGGTCTTCTTCGGCTCCGCGCAGGCGCAGGTGCTGAACGTCCAGTTCCACACCATCGACGTGATCACGCCGGCCGCGCGCGACACCAATCCGAACGGCTCCGGCGCCGTCACCGGCCCGGTCAGCGTGCGGGTTCTCAACGTCAACTCCGGCAAGTCCGTCACCGCCGACGCAGCCTTCCGCTACGTGAACAAGGCCCAGATCACGGCGGTCACGCCGGATCAAGGCCCCTTCACCGGCGGCACCCGCGTGCTGATCGACGGCACTGGTTTCAACGAGCCGGTCACCGTCTATCTCGATGGCATCGCGGCGTCGGTCATCAAAGTCACGCCGACCGAAATCACCGCAATCTCCAACGGCATCGCAGTAACCGGATGTGGCGATGCTACCGGTCCCATCATCGTGACCAACGTCGACAACGGCGATAGCGCCACCGCTCCGACGCCGTGGATCTACCGTGTCTTGAAGCCGGTCATCGTTTCCGTAAGCGGCGCGAACCCCGCACCGGGAACTACCGTGAGCGTCGTCGTTGCAAACGCAGTCGGTATCCCGCGCATCACGATCGGCGGCATCGGTGCCGCGATCGTCAGCCAGACAGATAACGGCAACGGTACTACCACGTTCGGCGTGCAGGTACCGGCCACTCTCAAGTTCGAGCAACTGAGCTGTCCTGCAGGTGGCACAGCGGCACAGTCGACCGCGTTTGACGTGACGTACACCAGCCTCACGACCACGTGTACCGATACGCTCGTGAAGGGTCTCACCATCGTGCCTCCGGTCGGTCCGGTCTTCACGCTGATCGGCGCGGTCATTCCGTTCCAGGGCACGATCACTCCCGGCTCTGGTGGCGGACCGACGACAGTTACCGTCGACCCCGCGAGTGAGACCGTAACCGTCGTCAACACGGGCAACGGCGGGCCGCTCACGATCACCGGGATCAGCCAGGCAGGCGGCGGCGGAACCGGTTGCGCGCGATTCTCGGTGTTGTCGTCGCAGCTCCCGCCGACGTCGTTGAATCAATGCGAGTCGCTGCCCCTCACCATCAAGTATAGCGCCCCGATTGTCCCGACCGCCACTCCGGACGTCTGCACGATTACGATTAATACGAACGCCGGCAGCAAGAGCTTCACGCTGAACGGCTCGGCCCAATAGGTAACTTCAACTGTTAGAAACGAGAGCCGCCCCCTTCACCGGGGGCGGTCTTTTCTGCGGCCGAGGTTGCGCCGCCTCCAGTTGTTGAGCAGAATTCGAACTTCCAGCACATGGCGCAACCCGGCATAACCGCCAAAATCGAGGAGCTGCAATTCCGGATCAAGACTGATCCGAAGAGCAGACTGTTCTTCCCGCTCGCCGAGGAGTTGCGCAAAAACGGCAAGCTGCCGGAAGCGGAACAGGTCCTCCGCACCGGCCTCGGCGTCCATGCTACCTACCTCTCCGCGTGGGTGAGCCTCGGCCGCGTTCTTCGCGAGCAGCATAAGAATGCCGAAGCGGTCGATGCGCTGAAGACGGCGCTGCAAGTCGATCCCGGCAATGTCGTCGCCGCCCGTTTGCTCGCCGACGCCTATCTCGATCTCGGCGAAAAAGTCGAAGCGATCAAGAAGTACAAACTCGTCCACGCCCTCATGCCCTCGGACGAGGAGCTCGAAGCAAAAATCGATCAGCTCGACCGCGATCTCACTCCGGCGCCGGAGCCGGTAGGCACGGGAGCCGGCAATCGGGAATCGGGAGTCGAAGAGCCCGAAGCTGAATCGCCATTCGCCGAGTCGCAGCCTGACGCGCAATCCCAATCCAAGCCGGAAGTCGAGGAAACGTCCCGACACCCGACGCCCGACACCCGACACCCGGATCAGCCGGAACCGCCATTCGCTCCCGAACCGCTATCCGAATCGCCGTTCGACGAAACCACGCCGATCATCCACATGATCGAGAAGCCGTTCGACACTGGCGACGAAATCCCGATGGCCGCGCAGCACGACGACAGTCCATTCGAAGAGCCGTCCGGCTACACCGCCGCCGCGCTCGAGATCGAGCATCCGGAAGGGATGCACGTTGAAGAAGCGCCGCTCGTCGCCGAGGTGCCGGCGGTGTGGTCTGCCGAGCCGGATGCTGAGCCCGATGCGGATGTCTTCGCTCCCGCCGAACCGGAAGGCGTCGCAGAGGACGATGACGACCTCACGTCGACGACCACCATGGCCGATCTCTACGTTCGCCAGGGACTCATCGGCGAAGCGCGCAAGATCTATCAGCACATGCTGGAACGCGATCCGGCGAATGCCGAGCTGCGATCGAAGCTCGATGCTCTCAATGCTTCGCCTGCCGAGGCGCCCGCCGCAGCAGTCGAAGCAGCCGCGTCGGACGACGAGGCCCGCGAGCCCGGCAATCCCGCCACGCTTCACAACCATGCGAGAGTCGTCATTCTCCAGCAATGGCTGACGAAGGTCGCGAAGCGGGAGCAGCAGGGTGGATAGCAGCATCTTTCACGAGGTGCTCGCGTCGATTCAGCAGCGGATCGAAGGAACACTGGCCATCAGTCTCATCGCGCTGGACGGCATCGCCATCGAGACGATTAACTCCGATTCCGTGCCGCTCGACGTCATCGGCGCCGAGTTCGGAGGCTTCATCAAGTCCGTGCGTTTGTCGAACACCGATCTCAATACGGGAGACGTTTTGCAGTTCGCACTCTTCACCGAGAAGTACATCACCTTGCTCTCGGCGGTCACGCCGGAGTACTTTCTCCTGCTCGTGATGCGGCCGGACGGCAATTACGGCCGCGCGCGCCACGAACTTTCCAAAGCAAAATACGCCCTTCGCGACGAGCTGGTCTGAGGTAGCCGATTTGAACTTCAAAGAGATTCTCGAACTCATCGACAAAGTTGCAGACCGCGGCATCGGTACTGTGGAAATCGAACAGGCCGGCCTGAAACTGCGCATCGACGGCAAGTCCGCGCCGCAGCCGCAGGTCATCCACTCGTACGCCGGCTCGCAACCTGCGCCGCACGTGCCGGTTGCGCCTCCGCCTCCCGCGCCGCCGACGGCTGCCGAGAAAGCGGCCACGGTCAAAGCGGAAGAAGACGCCGCTGAAGCGGGCCTTCACATCATCACCTCGCCGATCGTCGGGACGTTCTACCGCTCCGCCAATCCCGAATCCGACCCGTTCGTCAACGTCGGCGACCGCGTCTCGAAAGGGCAGGTGCTCTGCATCATCGAGGCGATGAAGCTGATGAACGAGATCGAATCGGATGTCGACGGCGTCGTCACGCGCATCTATCCGCAGAACGGGCAGCCGATCGAATACGGTGAGAAGCTTTTCTCGGTGAAGCTGTCGTAACGCGATCTATGCCGACAATCTCGAAAGTCCTCATCGCCAACCGCGGCGAGATCGCGCTGCGCGTCATCCTGGCCTGCAAGGAAATGGGGCTTAAGACCGTCGCCGTCCATTCCGAGGCCGACCGCGACGCGCTGCATGTCCGCTACGCCGACGACGACGTCTGCATCGGTCCGGCCGCATCGCGCCAGAGTTACCTCAACGTCTCCTCGATCATCGCCGCGGCCGAAATCACCGGCGCCGACGCCATTCACCCCGGCTACGGCTTCCTCGCCGAGAACGCCCACTTCGCCGAAATCGCCGGCGAGTGTCGTCTGACGTTCATCGGTCCGACGCCGGAGTCGATTCGGCTCATGGGCAACAAAGCCGTGGCGCGCGACACGGCAAAGAAAGCGGGCGTTCCGATCCTGCCCGGCAGCGACGGTCCGGTGCGCACGTTCGAAGAAGCGCGCGAAGTCGCCGAGACCATCGGCTTCCCGGTCATCCTCAAAGCCTCGGCCGGCGGCGGCGGACGCGGCATGCGCATCTGCGGCGATGAGTCCGGCCTGCAGAGCGCCTTCGACACCGCCCGCAACGAGGCGGAGCGCGCCTTCGGTTCCGCCGATGTCTACCTCGAGAAGTACCTCGAGCATCCGCGCCACATCGAGATCCAGGTCTTCGGTGACACCCACGGCCGCATCGTCCACCTCGGCGAACGCGATTGCTCGATCCAGCGCCGGCACCAGAAGCTGATCGAAGAGTCGCCCTCGCCCGCGCTGACGCCGGAGCTTCGCCAGGCCATGGGCGATGCAGCGATCAAACTCTGCCAGGCCGTGAACTACGTGAACGCCGGCACGATCGAGTTTCTCTACCAGGACGGCCAGTTTTACTTCATGGAGATGAACACGCGCATCCAGGTCGAGCACCCGGTGACCGAGGAAGTAACCGGCATCGATCTCGTCAAAGAACAGATTCGCGTCGCCTCCGGCCTGCCGCTTTCCGTGCCCCAAGGCGACTTCCGTCTGCGCGGCCACGCCATGGAGTTCCGCATCAACGCCGAGGATCCGGTCACGTTCGCGCCGAATCCCGGAAAGATTCGCGAGTGGCACATCCCCGGCGGCCCCGGCGTGCGCGTCGACACCGCCGCGTATCGCGACTACGTCATCCCGCCGCACTACGACTCGCTGATCGCGAAGCTGATTCTGCGCGGGAAGGATCGCGCCGAGGTGCTGGCCCGCGCGCGGCGAGCGCTGGAGCAGTTCATCATCGAAGGCGTCAAGACCTCGATCCCTCTCGACCGCGCCATCGTCAACAACGAACGCTTCATCCGCGGCGAATTCTCCACAAGGTTCATGGAGGAGTTCGAGTGGGGAGGCCTGTCATCCTGAGCCGCCGGAGGCGTCGGAGCGCGAAGCGCGGAACGCCGGAGGACGGTCGAAGGACCCCCCGACCGGTAGCCCGGAGGGGCGGTGGTGATTTCACAAGCGGCGGCGATTGACGATGCAAGCATCAGGGGGTCCTTCGACCGTCCTACGCTGCTCCGGCTTTGCCTACGCAGCTTCGGCGGCTCAGGATGACAGGCAATGAAAATCTACCTCGTCGGCTTCATGGGCGCCGGCAAGACCACCGTCGGGCGCGAGCTGTCGGCGCGCGTCGGCGCTCCCTTCTTCGACCTCGATGAGTTGATCGAGTCGGCGGAGAAGGTGTCGATCAAGGATGTCTTCGCCACGCGAGGCGAGCCGTACTTTCGTCAGCGCGAGCGCGACGTTCTTCGCTCGACGCGGCATCTCGAAAGCGCCGTCGTCGCCACCGGCGGCGGGACGTTCACCTTCGACGAGAACATTCAGTTCATCCAGACTGAAGGACTATCCGTATATCTTTCGGCACCGTACTCGCTATTGAGGAGCCGCATCGGGGAGAAAGCCGCCGAGCGGCCGCTCTTCCGCGACGACGTTGCCGCTCACGAGCTGTACAACAGCCGTATCCGCTACTACCGAATGTCTGATATCACCATCGAAGTGCGCGAGGAAGAGACGACGAACGAGATCGTCGAGCGGCTGCTGCTCGAGTTGCCGAAAGGCTTTCTCGATCCCACGCGCCGTTCGCAATCGCGAGGCGCCCGCACGTGAGAGCGCTCGTAGTCAGCGATCTTCATTCGAACGCCGAAGCGCTGCGCGTGGTGATGAACCGCGTCCGCCGGAAGAAGTTCGACCAGGTCATCTGCCTCGGCGATTTCGTCGGCTACGGTGCGCAGCCGAACCAGGTCCTCGACACGATGCGCACGATGAAGGCGCCGAAGCTCTACATCCGCGGCAATCACGACCGCGTCGCGGCCGGCCTCGATGACGCCGAGGGGTTCAACAACGCCGCGAAAGCCGCTGCGCTCTGGACGCGCGATCACCTCTCGGCCCGCAACCGCCACTTCCTGGCCAAGCTCCCGCTTGGACCCGTCGAGCGCGAGGGCGTCCTGCTCTGTCACGGCGCGCCGCACAACGAGGATGAGTACGTGTTCCACGAAGGCCACGCCCGCGACATCTTCGCCGATACTGCCGCGCCGTTCATCCTCTACGGCCACACGCACCTGCCGGTGATTTTCTCGATCGACCGTCACTACCGCGTGCATGGCGTGGCCGTACGCGGCGACGTCGTGGTCCGGCTCGACCGCGATCACCGCTACCTGATCAATCCCGGTTCGGTCGGCCAGCCGCGCGACCGCAATCCCGAGGCGTCGTTCATGATCTTCGACTCGAAGAAACTGACCGTGCAATTCTTCCGCGTCGCCTACGACGTCGCGAAAACGCAGGCCTCGATCCTCAAAGCGGGTCTCCCCGAAATCCTCGCGCAGCGGCTTCAGTACGGGACGTGAGTTTCGCGGCGAGGATCAATCGATTCGACGTAGCGGCCGCAAACGGACGTTCGTCGAAATCGCCCCACATCGATTCGATTTCGAGGCCGCACGTTGCAACGAGTTCGAGATCGGCCGGCGACCACGATCGCAGGACCGACGAGGCGTCGACCGCTGATCCGTTCGTTTCGTAGTGGTAGTGCGCGTTCCAGACCGAGGGGTCGCCCGTCGTTTTCCACGATTCATCGACGATGAGGTTTCCGCGCCGTTGCTGCCAGCTGCCTGGCTCGCGCCGAAACAATCCTTCGATGACGACGCGGCCGTCCGGCGTCAGATGACTGGCCATGAGCCGCAGCGCGCTCGCGCGATCGTCGAGCGAAACGAGGTGCGCCATCGGATCGTCCGCGAGCACGATCAGATCGAAGCGTTGCGCGAACGCGAATTGACGGAGATCGGCCGCGACGAAACTCGCGGCCGGCGCGCGGCGGCAGGCCAGCCGAAGCATCTCCACGAGCAGATCGGCCGCCGTGACCTGCGCGTGCCGGGCGAGCACCTCGGTCACTCGTCCTGTTCCGCATCCCAATTCGAGGATGCGCTTCGGCTTCCACCGCGCGGCCATCGCGTTCCAGAACGGAAGATCGCCTCGATCGGCGAGCGACTGGTCGTAGTACGCAAGGATCGCTTCGTAGTAGCGCCTGACCTCGGCGTCGTTCATCTGGATCGTTCGATGCAAACGTCATGGCGCGTTTGATTTTCGTGACGGGAACGTCGTCCTCCGTGGCCGAGGGGAGCGGCACGTGGGTGGGCATCTCCGGACTTCGCGATGCGATCGTCGCCCTCGGGCACGAGGTGGTCATGGTCACGCCGGACGATGAGCACACGACCACGCGTTCGCGCATCCGTTTCAACGTCCGGATTCGCAAAACGCTCCGATCGATTCGTGCGGACGCCATCATCGGATTCGATCTCGACGGAGTGTTTGCGCCGAGGAAGGGAGCGTTGCACGTTGCCGCGATCAAGGGCGTCCTGGCTGACGAAGCGAAGCACGAGGGCGGCATCGAGCGGCTTGCACTTACGATTCAAGCCCGTCTCGAAGCGCGCCACGTTCGCCACGCCGATCGCGTTGTCACGACGAGCGCGTACTCCGCCGGCCGCATCGCAAGTTTCTATGGCATCGATCGCGAGAAGATCGCCATCGTCCCCGAATTGATCGATCTCGACGCGTGGGATCGGGCTCTCGCCGGCGCGCCGCGTGAGCAAGGACCGCCTCGAATTCTCACCGTCGCCCACCTCTATCCCCGCAAAGGAGTGGACACGCTCCTTCGCGCCTTTGCCACGACGCCGCGCGATGCCGTGTTGCGAATTGTTGGAAGCGGTCCTGAACGAGAGCGGCTCGAAGAACTCTCGCACACACTCGCCATCGCCGATCGCGTTCACTTCCTCGGCCACCTCCCATTCACCGCGTTGGCCGCCGAGTATCGCAACGCCACGCTCTTTGCACTTCCGACGGAGCAGGAAGGATTCGGAATCGTCTTCCTCGAAGCGATGGCGTCGGGTCTTCCGATCATCGCCACGCGCGTGGCCGCGGTGCCGGAGGTCGTATCCGACGGCGTCACGGCACTTCTCGCAAATCCGGGCGACGAATCAACGCTCGCGCAACTGCTCGAAACGCTCCTCGGCGACGCTGCACTTCGCAAGAGGCTCGGAGACGCCGGACGCGCGCATGTTGCGCGTTTCGCCGCGCCGGTCGTTGCGCGCCAGTTTCTGGCGGCGATCGGAATCACGTAAGGATTTGCAGCCTCGCGCGACGGAACGCCGGCGTCCCGCCGCCGAATGGGAGGCTTGCGCAGCTGTCGTGTTACCAGCAAATGTCGAGAGTTCCGCGGTTCGGCGGCGAGACGCCGCCGGTCCAGCCGGCGAGGACGCCAGCGTTCCGGCGCGCGTTTGCGAGTTATTCGCGCTGTCACGGTGATTGCGATCACGCTTTCACAATCCAAATACTGTAAAATCCGCCGCGCAAACAGCAGCACACACCAAGAGGGCGTACCGGGTACGTCCTTTTCTTTTTCCGGAGGGAAACTTGAAACACCAGATCCGCGCTTCATCATTGATTATTTTGATCGTTGCTGCATTCGTGGCGATGGTGCCGCAGGGGTTGATGGCGCGGCAGCGCGCCACGGCCAAGACGGACGAAATCGTCGGAATCGTGACGCAGACGTCGGCCAGCTCGCTGACCGTGCGGACCGCCAACGGCGATCGCGACGTCCGGCTGACGTCGAGCACCGTCGTTCGCGTCGATGGACAGGCGAGCACGATCGCCGCGATTGCCGTCGGCGACAAAGTCGAAGTCCACGCGCAGAAAGAGTTGGACGGAACGACCACGGCGCTGACGGTCGAGATTGAATCGCATCCATCCACCGAGGTCGAGGGAACCGTCAAATCCGCCAGCGCGACCTCGCTGACGGTTACGACGGCGACGGCTGACGTCGTCATCGCGCTCACGCCGGCCACCCGTTTCTTCGCGAATGGGCAGACGGCCACTGCTGCCGACGTCCACGCGGGCGATCGCGTCGAAGTCGAAGTGCGCGAGCAGACCGACAAGACTCTCGCCGCGCTCGTGGTGAAGATCCAGAACGAATCGGTTCATCTCCGCGGCACGATCAGCGCCGTGAGCGCGTCATCGATCACCGTGCACACCGCGTCGGGCGATGTCGTGGTGGCGCTGACCAGCTCCACGCTCATTCGCATGCGCGGAAACGTCAGCAACGTCTCGATGCTCCTCGTCGGCAGCCGCGTGGAAGTTCAGGCCGTGCATCGCGCGGACCAGACTCTGGCAGCGGTGACGATCACGATCGAGCCAGCGAATTCGCTGAGCGAGATCGAAGGATCGGTCACCGAGGTCGCGAGCGATCACCTGAAAGTCCACACGAAGTCGGGTGACGACGTCACGGTCGCGGTGAACGCCGGCACGATCATCCGCGCTCATGACCACCTCGCCGGACTCGGCGACATCAAGACCGGCGACCGCGTCAACGTCAACGCGCGCGTCAATGCCGACGGCACCCTGACGGCGCTGCGCGTCGAAGTCGAGGACGATCACGGCGGCGGAAAGGGCAGCGACGATCATGGCGCCGAGCTCACCGGCAACATCGCCTCGATCTCTGCCGGCGCGATGACCGTCACCACCGGCGGCGGCAACACCATCACTGTGAAGATCAGCTCCACCACGAGCATCCGCCACGGCAATACGACGCTCGCGGTGTCCGATCTGAAGGTCGGCAATCACGTCGAAGTGAAAGGTGCGTTGAACGCCGACGGTTCGATCGCTGCGACATCGATCGAGGTTGAGGATGTCGACCCCGGCCACGGCGACGACGGCCACCACGAATCGGTCGAATTCAGTGGCACCGTCACCGCCGTGTCGTCGACGTCGCTGACGGTCGGTTCGAACACCGCGGCGCTGACGCCGTCGACGGTCGTGAAGAACGGCAACGACAGCGCCTCCATCGCCGACATCAAAACCGGCCAGCGCGTGGAAGTGAAAGCCGATCGCGATTCCGCCGGCCATTTGACGGCGACGCTGGTCAAGATCGATCACTGACGATTTCCGAATGAGCGGCCGCCGCGCGATGCGGCGGCCGCGTTACGCTGCCGGCAGCCGGATCTCGAACGTCGCGCCGCCACCCGCGTTGTTCGACGGCGTGATCGAACCACCGTAGCCGTCGACGATCGCTTTGACGATCGCCAGCCCGAGGCCCGTGTGCGAGGCGCGCGGGCGCGTAGGCTCCGGGCGATGCGTGAAGAAGCGGTCGAAGACGCGCGGCAGATCTGCGCCGGCGATCCCGCTCCCTTGATCGGCGATCGTGGTCACGATCATTGATGCATCGCACGACGCGGTGATTGTGACGACGCCGCCGGCAGGGGAGAAGCTGATCGCGTTTTCCAGCACGTTCACGAACACCTGGATCAGCCGGTCCTCGGACGCGTTCACCTCGCACGGACCGGGCGGCAACGCGAGCGCGATCGAAACGCTGGCGCGCTCGCGCATCCGGAAACCATCCACGATCCTCTCCAGCAGTCCGCGAACATCGACCCGCGTCCGCACTTCGGTCGTCAGTTGCGCGTCGATCATCGTGATCTCGCGGACGCCGGCCAGCAGCGACTCCATCCGCGCGATCTCCAACTCGACCATGCGCAGAAACCGCTTCCGCTGTTCCTGTTCATCGACCTCGGCCAGCATCTCCGTCGCCGTGCGAATCGACGCCAGCGGGTTCTTGAACTCGTGCGAGACGTCGGCGGCGAACGATTCGATGAATCGCACATGCTCATCGAGACGACGCGTTAATCGCTCCAGTGCGCGCGAGAGGTCGCCGATTTCATCGTGCTTACGCGAGCCGCGGAAACGGCCGCGCAAGCGTCCGCGGCGGTCGAGAATCGCGCCCGCTTCGAGCCGCAGCCGCCGCAGCGGACGAACGATCGTGGTTGCCACGAGCCAGCTCAGGATGATCGCCACGATCACCGAGATGATGAAGATGCGCAGGATGCCGAGGCGGACGGTGTACAGATCCAGAAGGATGGGAAAGGTGCTTTGGGATGCGAGCGCGGCGCCGATGACGTCATCGCCGACGCGGATCGGCTCGGCGACGTACACGGTGACGGAGCGCCGATCGGGCGAGATACGTTCGACCGCGCCCGAGTCGCCCTGCAGCGCGCTGCGAACCTCGGCGCCGAGAAGGCGGTGCGATCGCTCGTAGTAATCGCCCGCGGCCAGCGGCTGCTCGCTCGTCCGCGATAGATGCAGCGGACGAAGCAGATACGCGCCGGCGCGATAAAGAATGTTCCGCTTGGCGCGATTCGCGCGTTGCGGCGGAGGCGGCCCGCTGAGCGAGTGCGAGTCAGCGACGATGTAGCCGAGCGGTGAGATGACTCGCAGCCGGATCGACTCCGTGACGTTGCCGCGCAGCCGGTGTCGTTGCAGCAGGATCTCCTGCGCCGCGCGGCCGGGCACCGGCGCCGACGCGACGGCAGCGGCGAGTAACCGCGCTTCCTCCTGTAACGCGCGGCGCTGTAGTCCGAGGAGTTTCTGTTCGTACGATCCGAGGTAAAGGATGCCGGCGACCGGCAGAAAAACGAGCAGCAGGTTGAACGCCATCAGGCGGAACGAGATGCGCGAAAGGAATCGGCGAATGCGATTCGCGATCCGCTTCACGCGCGGCCTCGGAGCGCGGGTTCAGGTAGCGCCGCCGGCTCGGCGGCTGGACCGCCAGCGGCTCGCTGGCGCGTCCCGTTCGAGCACTTGCCGCCGAGCCGGCGGCGGTACAGCCGGCGAGCCGCCGGCGCTACGCGCGTCGGTGGGACGACGTTCACGCCACCCACCGGTAGCCGACGCCGTACACCGTCTCGATCGCCGCGAACGACGGATCGGCTTCCTCGAACTTCCGCCGCAGCCGCTTGATGTGCGTATCGATGGTGCGGTCGCTCACGTACGTGTCGTTCGGATAGCCCTCTTTCGTCAGCTGCTTGCGCGACTTCACGTGGCCGGGATGGCGCACCAGCGCGTGCAGCATCATGAACTCGGTGACGGTGAGGTCGACGCGCGCGTCGTTCCATGTGGCCATGTAGCGCTGCAGATCGAGCGCGAGCGCTCCGACTTTCAGCGGCGCCTCGGCATGCTGCGCCGACGGATTTTCGATGAATGACAAACGACGAAAAAGCACCTTCACGCGCGCGGCCAGCTCACGCATCGAAAACGGCTTGCAGAGATAGTCATCCGCGCCGAGCTCCAGCCCCAGCACGCGGTCGAGCTCTTCATCGCGCGAGGTGAGGAAGATAATCGGCAGCGTGTCCGACTTCGCGCGCAGACGGCGGCAGAGCTCGAGGCCATCCATGCGCGGCATGGTGATATCGAGGATGGCCAGCGACGGCAGCTTGTCCTTGACCACGTCCCACGCCGCGCCGCCGTCCGCGAACGTGACGACGTCGTAGCCATCGCGGCGCAGCGCGAACGCGACCGTCTCCCGGATCGTCTCTTCGTCGTCGACAACTGCGATGGTTTGTTTCATGTTTTTTCTTCACATGCTGCGGCGTGCAAAGCGCGCCGTCAGCATCTCCGGTGATACCGCGCAGCCGTCGCCTGCATCGACGACCGCGCGAGCTCACCGGAGATTCTGCGTCTACGCGCAGAATAAAGTGGAAAAGACACAATCCCGCCACAATCCCGCCGCCGCCTTCCCTCGATCACACCCACGCCACGCCACACAGCGGACGCCTATTGATCTCCATCGAAAGTCAAAAGGAGACGACGATGGAGACCAACGACACTGCCACTACCGAATACAAACCGCGCGACTACAGCCTCGAACGCTGGATCGTGAGGCTCCTGCTTCTGCTGTTTTTGCTGCCCTTCGTAACGCAAGCGCAGGAGACGACGACGCTAGCCACGAACGAAGGTGCCGGCCTGCTGCTGAAGACCGCCACCCCCGGCACGTACGCGATCGTGCCGGCGGTGAAGTCGGAAGTCCGCATCACCGTCACCGGTCCGATCGTCCGCACCACCGTCACGCAGACCTTCCACAACACCACCGGCCGTTGCGTCGAAGGGCTCTACGTCTATCCGCTCCCGGAATTGAGCGCGGTCGACACGCTGAAGATGACCATCGGCTCGCGCGTGATCGTCGGCGAGATCCGCGAGCGCGAACAAGCGCGTAAGGAGTACGAGCAGGCGAAGAGCGAAGGCCGCAAAGCCGCCCTCGTCGAGCAGCAGCGGCCGAATGTCTTCACGACCTCGGTGTCCGGTGTGATGCCGGACGACGACGCGATCATCGAGATCGCCTATCAGGAGATGGCGCAATACGAGAACGGCGAGTACCGTCTGCGCTTCCCGATGGTGGTCGCGCCGCGCTACACGCCGGCGCACACGCTCGCCACATCCGTCGCCGCGAAGCTGCCGTTCACGCCCTCCGGCAGCAACAACAACGGCGGCACGATCGCGCTGTCGGTCGACCTGCAGCCCGGCTACTCGGTCCGCAACATCGCCAGCGCGCAGCAGGCGAAGTCGGAGACGCTCGGCAATCGCCATTACCGCGTCACCGCCGATTCGTCCACGCTCCAGGCTGGCCACGATTTCGAGCTGTCCTGGCAGCCCGACCTCGGCACGAATCCCGAGGCCACGGTGCTGACGGAGAAGCTCGGCGAGGAAACGTACGCGTTGGTGATGGTCACGCCACCGGCGCAATCGGCTGTCCGGCTTCCGCGCGAAACGATCTTCATCATCGACAGCTCCGGCTCGATGGAAGGCGCATCGATGCAGCAGGCCAAAGCCGCGCTGCTCCTCGCACTCGGCGATCTCAACCCCGGCGACAAGTTCAACATAATCGACTTCGATTCGATGGCGCGTCCGCTGTTCAGCGACAGCAAGTTCGCCGACGCGTCATCGATCGCAGCCGCGAAATCGTTCGTCGAAAAAATCGACGCCGACGGCGGAACGGAAATGCTCAAGGCTCTGCAACTGGCGATGCCGGAGCATCCCACCACGCCGTCGGGCACCGTGCGCCAGGTCATCTTCATGACCGACGGCCAGGTCGGCAACGAGCAGGAGCTGTTCTCCTTCATCCACAGCCGCCTCGGCGAGAGCCGCCTCTTCACCGTCGGCATCGGCGCCGCGCCCAACTCGCACTTCATGCGCAACGCCGCCCGCTTCGGCCGCGGCACGTTCACCTACATCGGCGACGTGCAGCAGGTGCAGGAGCGGATGTCCGAGCTGTTCGGCAAACTCGACGCGCCGATGATGACGTCGATCAGCGTGCACAGCAGCGATTCGATCGCCGAGTCGTGGCCGGAACGCGTTCCCGATCTCTACCGCGGCGAGCCGCTCGTCGTGGCGATACGCGTACACGACGCGAACGCGAAGATCACGCTCCACGGCAGTATCGGCAACGAAGCGTGGTCGAAGGAACTGACGCTTCCGCCGGCCGGCAGCAGCGAAGGCATCGCCCGCCTCTGGGGCCGCGAGAAGATCGAGTCGCTGATGGACCGCATCACCGACGGCAGCGATCCGAACGGCGTCGAAGCGGAAGTCATCAAGGTTGCGCTGCAGCATCACCTCGTGTCGCAGTACACAAGCCTCGTAGCGATCGACCAGACGCCGCAAGGCCTCAACGCCAGTTGCAAAGCCGAGCCGCTGCCGACCGGCAACACTCCGGATCACGCCGACCCCGGCACGCTCCCGCAAACCGCAACACCGGCCGGATTGCTGCTGCTGATTGGTGGATCGCTAACGCTGATCGCACTGATCGCACTGAGGATCGTTAAGTAGGCGACATGCGGCGACGCGTTCCGACGGCAAATGTTGAATGTTCAATGTTGAATGTTGAATGTTCAATGAAACCCCAAACCGCGTAGCCCTCTCATTCAACACTCAACATTCAACATTGAACATTCAACATTCGCTTTTCAAAACGCCATGCCGACCCTGAAAACCGCAACCCGCACACTCCTAGCAGTCGCCCTCCTCGCCGGCCTAACCACCGGCGGGGAAGGCCTCTGGATCTACGCGAAAGCGAAACTCGCCCAGCTACTCCTCGAGATCTCCTGGCGCAGCGCCCTGGCCGGCGAACAACTCCGCCCCTGGCCGTGGGCCGACACGCGCGCCATCGCACGTCTGACCATCGAACGCGACGGCGCGACGATCATCGTCCTCGCCGGCGCCAGCGGACGAACCATGGCTTTTGGACCCGGCCACCTCGACGGCACCGCCATGCCCGGCGACATCGGCAACTGCGTGATCACCGCCCACCGCGACACGCACTTCGCCCCGCTCCGCTACGTCGGACCCGGCGACATCCTCACCCTCCAGCGCCCTGATGGCGCCACGATCCGCTACCGCGTTCAAGCCACCCGCGTCGTCCCCAAATCCGACACCTCGGTACTCCGCCAGGACGCGCGCACGCGCTTGACCCTGATCACCTGCTACCCCTTCGACGCCATCCGCCCCGGCACCCCGCTCCGCTGGGTAGTGATCGCCCAAAAGGTGGCGTAGCTCCCCACGGAATGCCGCCCGCCCGGATGGCGTTGACCGACCTTGACCACGAAGAAGCCACAAGCTATCTTCCCCGTCCTCCGCACTTCCGGCGCATTCGTCTAGGGGTCCAGGACGCCGCCCTCTCACGGCGGTAACACGGGTTCGAATCCCGTATGCGCTACCAAATATCCGCTTCTGCTCCATCAGCCGCGTTGCCTGCGCTGGCCGCGTCCCTCGAGGCAAGAGTGGTTCGGATCCACGTTCGAATCGATGGACGGCATTAGAACCACGAGACCTCAATTTTACGGACGTGCACTGCGGGCATAGCACGGAGCGCGATTCCCCGCGCCTGTGGCACTACTTGGATCTCCAAGATGACCTCGTGTCCTCCCGGCAGCGCGTTCGCTCTGCGTAGCCTCTCCAATGCGTTCTCCAGCGGTACGGTGAATGTCTGCGGGTGGCGGTGGTTTGCCATCCGCCCAAAGAACTGGATCGTGCCTGCGTAGCTGGGATGCGTCGCTTCGATCGTCACCGCGTTTTGCGGCGGATTGACGAGAACGTGAAAACGGATCGCGCCTGGGTCCGCTGGCTCCTCAATTGTGATGTGTGCTCTGACGTGCTGCGCAATCGGAACCGTAATACGTGAGACGGCAGGGCGGGCGAAGTTCATCTCCGCAGAGCGAATCGTCCCCGTGACGCGGCGACCTTCAGTCGGCATCGTCGCAGTCATCGCCGAACTCGCCATGTCGAGTGGCGACCCCTGCGTGTAGATGTAGTTGAACGAGCCGATCTCGGAATACGCCCCAGCCGTGTTCAGCATGACTGCACTGCCGGTCGAGTCGGTGAAGAAGACGAACGGCTCGTCGTACCAGACATCTCCCTGTGACCATGGCCGGGTTCGCAACCTTCTGATTTGCTGCATTCCGTCCCAGACCGTCCAGAGGCGGTCGATGTTCGCGTGATGGACCGCGAACACGGGATCGATTGGTGAGAGGAACGCGCCCATGAACCCACCAACGTCATTATGGATGTTGTCGTGCGGCAGACTTTCCAGAATGCCTTTGCTAGTTATGTCGCTGTGCTGGGCCGCATAATCGCTACCGAAACCACCGAGTACCTGGGACTGGCCGCCCGCGAAGTATGGCGTATCTAGTGCGCTGTTGATCGTCTCAAGGCTCACAACGAATGGATTTGGCAGCCCGGGATTCTGCTGCGTAAGGCTGCGCTTGCCGAATAGATCGATCTTCGCTTGCGTCCAGAACGCGGTCGCGGTATCGAGACCGCGGTAGGTCAGTTGTTGCTGCTGTGCAGGCGAGAGCCCCGTGTAGAACGCAGTCATCGCTTGCGTGAAGTCTGCTTGTAACGCGCCGAACGAAGAATAGAAGGCCGAGTTACCTGGATCGAGCACGCCGTCCCAGAAGGCGTCAGGTACGGACGGCTGCGCTGTCCAGTCCCAATAGGGAAAGGCAAAGTTCGGATTGCCGCTAAACTGACGGACGGTCTGTTCCCACCATCCGATCTAGCCGCGGTGCCAAGGTAGAAACCACCAGTTCCCATGCGGACAATCGAGGGTATGAATGAAGGCGTTTCGGTACCAATTCAGGGCGTTCTCCGGCGGGAGCTTAAGGAGAGCAGTAATCGCAGTTTGATAGTCCTGAAGCAATGCCGTGGCAGCCGGATCAGAGACGCTCACACGGGTAAACGGCGTTGCCGCCGTTTGCGCTCGCGCCGGCGTTTGAAGCGTGGCAGCTACCGCCACGCCCGTTGCGGTGGCGATGAAATCACGACGGGATATGCGAACGAGGTCGGCTTTGTCGATCATTGCCTCTCCATCTCGTAGACTTATTGCCGAGCTGGTGTGTCAGCGGCGCGCTACGTTTGAGACGCCCATGCGACAATCGTGACGTAGAGGTCGTTGAAGTCATTATCCGTCGAATCTTCGATGGCGATGTTATACCCGAAGGCCACATTGGCCCCGAGAGGATCAGTAAGAGCAAACGCGTTGGTCGCCGATACAAGCACGGGGGCAGCCAGAGCGGTGACGCTGTTCGTAGCGGTAATGCTGAGCTGGAGGCCAGGATTCGCTACCTGCGCGAACCCTTGATCAAGGATGCCGAAGGCAGTGTCTTGACGGCATGTGTTCGTGTTGTATGTCTTGCCACCGCTATCCGACAGCGTTGCGCAGATTAGGTTTGCGGCCTGGGTGCTGAGGGACCACGTCATGTACCACGTAGATGGAATGTTCGGCAAATTGATGACGAGCGGTTGTGACGTTGGCATTTCTCCTCCACCTGACTGTGCCGGACTGGTTCGGAAGCTGTTTGAATTGCACTGATACAAAGGAGGGTCTTTTGCGAGTAAATCCCTACCCAGGCGTAGCCTCGAACTGGAGCGCGACCCCGATCGTCATCATCATTGGGTGCTCGGCGAAGCATAGCCTGACGCCCGGGAAGAGCAGGCCCATGATGAGCGAAGGCAAGAGCGCCAAAGCGAAACAGAAGGCCGCACAACCGCCGCAGCGGCCCTACCTTGCTGCTGTGAATCGGCAGGCTTAGAACGAAGAGCACGACCGCGGCCGCGAACAGAATCCGAATCGCGATAGACTCCTCGGTGACGTTGCAGAATGGCGGTTTGGCCACTCTCAAAGTCACTCTCACACTTATCCACGGAGCGGGCGCAAACCCTCATGTTTCCGTGCCACGCGAAAAAACCAGAATCGCGCTAAGGATGTGGAATCAGAGAGATATCGCTATTTCAAGCTGGCCCTCTCACGGCGGTAACACGGGTTCGAATCCCGTATGCGCTACCAACCTTCTAATGCTTGAGCCGCAAGGCTCGCACCGGGACGCCGATCGGGTTGACCGATCTCATCGATCGCGAACGCATCCAATCAGCCTGAACGTCTCGACATTGTGTCAAATCTCAGCGTTTCCGTGAGGGCGAAGGCTCCGATTTCCCGTACATCCGTCTGTGCGGGAGAAGCGTAGGTCTGGCACAAACATAAGGAGGGCTGTCATGCCAGCTACGTCACTCGTACCGATCCCTGCACCACTGCTCTATTCGCTTCTCAAGGCGATCGATCCCGGGAAGGCGCTCAAAGGTCAATTCAAGGCCGAGAAAGGCGCGAAGATCAGCGCCGGCGCAAAACGTTCCTTTACCGGGGCGCTCGAAGCCGCGAGTCAGGCGAAGTCGGCGAAGCAGTTTGAGAGTTTGATGGAGACCGGACCCGTAAGTTCCCTCAGCGCCGGGTGTGGTGCCATCACCACGCTGACCGTATCGTACTCAAAGAAGGGCTACACGACCGTTGTTGTGTCATTCGAGAACTACCAGAACCCAGGTTGCGGCACGATCGTCTCGACGTTTCCCACCACCTGAGGTCTAAGAATCAATTTGTCCGCAGATGGCGCAGATTGAAGCAGGTGAGAGCCGCGCGGTTCCCCTCTGCGAAGATCTGCGTTCATCTGCGGATCTCGTCGCGACCCTCGGATTTTCGCAGGCGGAGTCGTATGATCTCGCCGGTCCGTTGAGAGCCGCAGCGAATGGTCTGGAACTTCTAGCCGCCGAGGCGGCACGTGTGTTCGGTGTGTCTGTGGCGTGGGTGGGACTGCTGCGTCAGGACGGAGAGCAGGTCGTCGCCGCTGTCGGGATGAAGCCGGCGCTCATTCCGCTGGAGCTCTCGATCGCGGCGCGCATCCAGGACGCGGACGACGTGATCCTCGTTCCGGATGCAACACTCGATTCGCGTTTTCGCGGACACCCGCTGGTCATGAGGCCGCCGCACTTCGCGTTCATCGCGGCCGTTCCACTTCGCGACGCGGGAGGTCACTTCCTCGGGGCGCTCTCGATGTTGGCTCGCGAGCCCCGTTCGCTCACGCCGGAGCTCATCGAGGTTCTGCGATTCATGGGCCGCCAGCTCTCGATCGAGTTGCGTGTGCGCGACGAGCTCGTGGAGGCCTCGGAACGATTCCACGACTTCTTCGAGCAGACGGCCGACCTGCTGCTCAGCATCAGCGCCGAGGGGACGATTCTCCACGCGAACGATACCGCCCGGGAAGTCCTCGGTGTGACACGCGGAAGCCGTCTGGAGGAGTACGCGGATCCGGAGCGGAGCGCGGAGCTGACCGAGGCGCTGGAGAGGGCGTTCGCGCAGGGGGAGCCGGTGCGTGTGGAGACAGTGTTCGCCAGCCCGGCGCGCGGAAAGGTAATTCTCGAAGGCTGGCTGCGCCCGAAGATCCTGGCCGGTGCCGCCGCCCTCGCACGCGTGGTGTTTCGCGACGTCACCGACCGCAAGCAATTCGAAAACGAGCTCACGAACGCGCGCGATGCCGCCATGGAGGCCGCCCGCACGAAGACCACATTTCTGGCCAACGTCAGCCACGAGATCCGGACGCCGATGAATGGAATCATCGGGATGATCGACCTGCTGCTCGCCTCGCAGCTCGACGCCGAGCAGCAGGATTTCGCGCATCAGGCGCGCTCCAGCGCCGAACAACTCCTGTCGATCGTCAGCAATATCCTCTACATCTCCAATCTCCAGGCGGGCTCGCTGGGCGCGCATCAGGTCGACTTCGACCTGCAGAGCGCGATGCTGCGGATCGTCGAGGTGATGAAGGTCGCCGCGCTGGGTAAGGACGTCACGGTGCGGTTCGACTATGACGCCGCCCTTCCCGCGATCCTGCGCGGCAATCAGTCGAAGATCCGGCACGTGGTCGGAAATCTGATGGACAACGCCGTCCGCTTCACGACCACCGGCGAGGTCGTGCTTCGCGTGTCGCTGGAGACCGAGACCGACACGCATCGGGTGGTGCGTTTCGAAGTGCGCGACACCGGGATCGGGATTGCGAACGAGGCCCGCCTGCTGCTTTTCGAGCGGTTCTCACAGGTCGAGGCAGGGTCGACGCGCGCCTATTCGGGCGCCGGACTCGGTCTGGCCACGGCGCGGCATCTCGTCGAAACCATGGGCGGCCTGATCGATGTCGACAGCACGCCCGGTAAGGGCTCGCTCTTCTGGTTCACCATCCCGCTCCGTAAGGTGGCTGCGGGCTCGCACCCGATCGCCTCCTCGGATTTCGATCTGCGCGGGAAACGCGTGCTGCTGCTCGACCGCCAGACGGAGAGCCAGGGAGTCCTCCTGCACTATCTCCGCAATACGTGGGAGATGCGCACGGACGTGATCGGGAACGGCGGGGAAGCGATCGCCTCACTGCGCGCCGCGGCCGCTGCCGGCGACCCGTACCGGCTGGTCATCTTCGAGGCGGTTCCCGATCTCGAACCGCGCGAGCTGGCGCGCATCGTACGCGCCGATCCGCGAACGGCGAATGCGGGCCTGATTCAAATGATCCCGCCGTCGACGGCGATGATGAGCGTGGTGGACGAGGCCAGCCTGCGAGCCAGCGCGATCGACGCCTGGACGTACAAGCCGATCGGCCAGAGCGATCTTTTCGACGCGATCGCCATCGCCATGGCCCGGCAGGCCATTCCTCTGCCGCACGTGCCCGAAACACCGCCCCGCGAGTCCGCCGCATCGCGCCAGGCGCCGCTACACCCGGTGCGCATCCTCCTGGCGGAAGACAACTTCCTCAATATGAAGTTGACGATCAGCCAGCTGAAGAAACTCGGCCACGTTGCCGATACCGTGAGGAACGGCCGCGAAGCAGTCGCCGCGGTGCAGCGGCAGCCGTACGACGTGGTGCTGATGGACTGCCAGATGCCGGTCATGGATGGCTACGCAGCCACCGCCGAGATCCGCCGCCTCGAGCGCGAAGGACTCCCGCCACACCGCATCATCGCCATGACCGCAAACGCCCTCGAAGGCGACCGCGAGCGCTGCCTCGCCGCCGGAATGGACGACTATCTCTCGAAGCCGACCCACCACGAAGAAATCGAGCAGGCGCTGGAGCGCTGGGCGGGAGCGCAGGTGGGCCTTTAGGATTCGGCGGTCCTGCTGGCGTTCGCGCAAACCGGGGAAGGGTAGGGACACCCATTAGTGGGCGTTGCCGCCCGCGCCGCAGCCTCGTCGTCGATTCCATCGAATGGGCTGGATTGAATCATCAAGTTAGGTAGACGCTGTCACCGCTGCGAGTAAACCCAACGGCGGCAGTGTGCGCGGAGCCTTGCATCGGAAGCCGACACAAGGCTCCGGCAACGTTGGGAACTCACTTCGTGGAGTTCCGCACGTCGCTCCTGCCTTGGTCGATACCGTCGTAGTAATCTTGGCTTCGGCCGGAGTCATACGACGACCGACCGCCGTAGTTCGGATCGTTGGCGGCACGGTTTGGATCGCGATCATTCGACTCACGTTGATGACCGATCTCGACACCGTGTCCATAGTCTGTCTTGCCGATCGATGCGCACCTATCACACATGTTCACCTCTCATGGCCTCATAGTGTTGGCTGATTGGTTGACCCACGACGCGCCGAAGGCGAATCATTCCGACTCGCCAAGAATAAGATACGTGTGCAGCGTGGCATCGATTTGAGACTCCGTCGGCAAGCAACAACGAGCCGAGGTTCGTCCTTCCACAGCTATTCGCGTGGAGTGTGGCCGACGCGCTGTCTACTGCTCACTGCGTTTTGAACGGATCCAAGGTGTCAACCTCGAAGGCAGCGAAGTCGCGAACGTTGCGCGTCACAACCACCAGATGGTGCACGATCGCCGTGGCGGCGATCAGCGCATCCTCGCATCCTCGCATAGATGGTCGGGCTGCCGGGGTCTTGCCCCTATTTGAAGGTGACGCCTAGCGCGGCAAAGACGTCGGCAATCGGATTGGCGTATGTGGTCGTCTTTTCATTCCCGCTGAAGAGTAGGCCGACGAGAGCCCCATCGTCGTTGAAGACGACCGAGCCACTGTCTCCCTTCATACTGAAAGGATGAGCTGCAGGCGAAGTGATTTCGATCTGATCGACAAAGTCGTAGTCGGCTCCACCGATGTTGACCGTCACGGGAATCAATCCCGAGGCACTGATTGTGCCGCTCGTCAGGTCGGTGCTTCTGCCGAGTTTGTGGACCGTTCCTATCGGTAACCCAGCGGCAGCGTCCGCCAGCGGCTTCGGAAAGCCGAGGATCGTTCGCGTGTCGCAGTTAATCCCCTCCGCCATCTCGGCTATTGCGGCATCCACGCGGTTCGCCTTTGCGATATCCAGCTTCACGAACTCGACAAAGGTGGCGGCCACCAGATCGGACAGTGGATGATCAGTGGACGATGGTTGAAGAATCGCGTCGCCCGGCTGTGCGATATTGCTGTTGCCGAAGACGTGATTGTTCGATAGCAGGTAGGTCTTGCCGTTCTTCTGGACGCAACAACCCAGAGTTCCAATATTGACATCGGTGTGGGCACAGGAACACCCGATGATGAGAGGTCGATTGACGTCCTTCACCGCCAGCGCTTGGATGATGCCGGTGACGCGAACATCGACGTTACTGGCGCCGTGCCGCTCGATAATCGCGGCGATCATCGGATTGTCCTCTGAGGATAGTTCCTGGATACGGACGGCGATTCCAAACGATCCATCCGAGCGGTGATGGATTCCGATAGAGGGACGACGTCGCCTTTTTCTCGCGCCAACCGAGCCCTCGATCTCGGCTACTCCAAGATCATGCGCTTCGACTACACGATCTGGGTAGTGTTCCGCCAGCAACCGATTGCGATGCCCTCGTGCCTCCTCGTAATGCATGAGTGAGTCCTCAGTTTTTCGGCGCCGAGAAGAAGGGTATGCTGCCGAGGGATACCGTCAGCGACAAATAGTGCGCGTTGTGAAATGCCTGGCGGGTCACGATGTCGTCATTGCTGGTTACTGGGTCACCGATTTTCTGTCCTTTGAGCTCGGTCACGCGTTGCGCGGTGAAGCCCCAACCGAGACGAAAGTATCGTCCCAGTTGAATCGAGAGGCCGGCGAAGACGGCAGGCTTATCCGTCGATAGTGCGGACCCGATCTCCACGCCAAACCCACGAGTCCAGGCTGGAGCATCGGGGGAAATGAACGCCACGGGGCGGAGGTTTGCAAAGAGCGCCAACTCTCCTGAGCGGGTCGTCGCTGCGGTCTGGGCGATCAGCTTCTGCGTGCCAGTACCAGCGACTGCCGTGAATTTCGGATCCGAGATTCGCGTGCGGACGAGACTCACCCCGACATCCCACGCACGTGCGGAGGCCGGCTGAACTTTGTAGCTCGTAGAGATCTCTGTCTGTCGAAGTGCATGAATATTTGAGGAGAAGTCGCCCGCGGTGGCAATCTTGATCGGCTGGGTCTCCACGTCCTGCCACGAGACCTCGTCGGCGCTAACGCCGTCAACGATGATGAAATTGACGACGTTTCCCGTCTTGATGCACTGGCGGCTGGTGTCGACCGTGCAGGGCTGCGTCCCTTCGATCAAAAGACGCCGGACGGTTTGGTCGAAATCCTCCAGCGCCGCGACACTTTTGGGAAGGGCGGTGAGCTTTGCAAAGTCCTGCGTCTTTGCGAGTGCCAAAGCCGCCCGGTGAACCGGGTCGAGTTCTTTTGCTACGTTGGCGTCCGTGAGCGCAAGCTTCATATCCGCTGGCGTTTGTGCCGCAACGACCTTCTTGATCTCGCGTTTCAACACGTCCAGGCGGGAAGCTGCCCCTCCTTGAAACGGCGCGGTCCAGAACGGACACCGGGCGGCTTCCGTTGCGAACTTATCGAATGCCTTGTGGATGTCGTCGGGCTTATCCGGATCCCCCGTCAATGCTGTTTCCAGGTCGCCGACGTCTGAACAACTCAGCTCTCTCAAACCAACGAGAGCCTGATCGAGGTCTGTCACGGCTCGAGCCGCATTCGCCGAAGTCAATTTCACACCCGTACAGTCAGCACCGCTAATCACGGCCGGCAACGGATATTCAACGTCTCCACGGGACTCAACTGATTGAATGAACCCCGTGATCTCTCTTCCTCTGGCATCAGTAGCAATCAGCAGACAATTCACCGCCACGGTCTTATCCAACACGGGTGAGCTGATGGCGTCGAGATCGTCGCCCACAATGCCTGAGAGTGCACCGGGTATAGCTCGTTGCGAACGTCCCTTCACGAGCTGCGCGAGGTTCCCGCCGAGTAGGCCCACCAGCGTCTGAAGCTGAGCGAACTGATCGATATTGTCCTTGGTTGCGGCCTCGACGTTTAACCTATATAGAAGCGGATTGGTTTGGTCCACCGCTACGATGAGGTGGTCCCGCCCTCCGACCGAAACCGTAGGGATGTGGTTCAGATCGAACTTCGTCCGTTTGACGATCCCCACCGACTCCCAGCGAGGATGCTCCGCTCCGTGGTGAAACAGAAGACGCGACGCCGGATAGGAGGCGAACGTCGTGCAGACGTCGCTGTTCCCGTGGATCGTGCAATACGCCTGCAGCGTCATCCACTGCGTGCGCCAGTCATCGTTGCACTCGTTACCCGGAGTCTTGCAGATCTTCTGATACATCTGCATGACGCAGAGTTTAAAGTCGTCCTTCGGCCCGCAGACCTGTGCCTCGGCGATAACTCCTGTACAGATCGTGACGGCTAGGAGAACAGCTGCTGCCTGGAATCTACGGTTCATGGAGACCTCCTGGCTCCGTTAGACGGATGACTCTGGATTTTTCCAACTCGCCATAGCCGACGAAAAATACGCAGTTGTCCGTCTCATCGAACCAACGAGGCGACGATGCTTACAGGTGAATATGCAAGGGTTCTCGCGGTAGTCACGATTGCCGGGTTTGGTGTTCAGCAGTTGCTCCAGCTGCTCGATCCCTTCATCATGATTGGAATTGCAGCTTTCAAGTCGAAGCATGTGCTTCCCGTCGGGATGACCGACGTGGACTTCAAGAAGGCCGTTGTGGGAGGGGTGGGAACTGTGATCGGACTGATTGTCGCCCTCGCCACACACGTCAAGACGCTCTGTTACGTACTTCCCGGCGACTGCGGTTTGACAGGTCGTGCAGCCGATTTGCTCCTCAGCGCGCTCGTAATTGGCGCGGGGACTGAAGGAGCGAACACACTCGTAAAATACTTTGCTTACGTCAAGGACGCGCGAAAACAGGATCTCGCCCTGCCCATCAGAATCAATCCTCCACGTGTACAGTTGTCCCAAGGACAAAGCGTGCAGTTCCGCGCCAGCGTGGACGACAACCCGCATGATGTGAGCTGGTCGGTCGTTCCGAGCGACGGAGGTGTGATTACGAGCAGTGGTATCTATACCGCTCCAACAAGTTCCGGAACGTTCCTGGTGCTCGCTACGAGTACGATCGACTCAGCATTGCAGTCAATCGCGACGGTCATCGTGTAGTGGGTCGCCGGTCGGCGAGCGCCAAGCCTTCGTGTTTTGGTCGTGCCGTGCATAACTGATTGATGACCAAATACTTCGCGTGCCTCACTTGAAGATTCGAAGAGGCATGAGGTATTCGCATCAGTGAGGCTGAGTTCCAAGGAGCGACAACAACCATTTGATGTCCGATCGAAGCGCAGGTCACTTCGGAAGGATCGACGCCAGATCTGTTTTGTCGAACATAGACACCAGCGCCGTTACCTTGCAATCGAGGGCCGCTGCGATTCGCAGCACCGTGGTGAGGCTCGGTACGGCGAACCCGTTCTCCATGTTACTGATGTAGGACTCCGTCAGTCCTGAGGCGATGGCGAGCGCGTTTTGGGTGATGCCGTACTTCTCGCGTAACTCGCGCAGGCGGCGGCCGAATACTTCGCCTTCCGGCTGGCGCACGCGAGTCATGGGCGCCGATTCCTCTTGCTTTTGCGCGGCGGCGAACTTATAGTATCGTACAAGTCAGCGAGGCGCCCAACCATGCTCGAACCCGACCTCATCTCCCGCATCCGGCACATCTTCCTACACCCACGGCCGCATGTCAGCATTTCGCAGGCTACGGCACTCCTCGGGTGGTCGCGGAGGCGGATGTCCGAGGCGATTGAGGCGGGGGAGGTGGAGTTGTGGGCGACGCCGGTGGGGAAGTGGTTTCCGCGGGCGGAGATGATGGCGAAGGCGCTGGAGATCTGGCCGATGCATGTCATCGAAGAGGCGCTCGGGGACGATGCGGACGGCATCCTGCCGCAGGCGATCCGAAGTGCGGAGCTGCGCGTCCGGCTGCCGCGGCATCACATCGACATGCTGGAGTATCGGGCGGAGCAGCGGGAGACCACCGTCAGCGGGGTGCTGGAGCGGGAGCTGGATGGCATCGCCAGCGCGCACATCGAGGAGTTGACGGCGGCGTTGCCGGGGTTCGCTGAGGCGATGGCTTGGCCGGGTTGATCCGCAGATGACGCAGATAGAGACAGATGGAGGACGGGTTTCAGCAACGTTGCGATGATGCGAAGCAACGTCGCGCTCTCGCGCAACAACGTCGCGCGGTCGCGCGGCAGCGTTGCGGTGACCCGCAGTAGACGTAGCGCCAAGGCGCAGCGTGTCGCGATGACGCGCAGCAGTGTTGCGCCGACGCGCGGCAGCGTTGCGGTGACGCGCAGCGGTGTTGCGCCGACGCGCAGCAGTGTTGCGGTGACGCGCAGCAGTGTTGCGCCGACGCGCAGCGGTGTTGCGGTGCCGCGCCGCCGTGTTGCGCTGCCGCGCGGCAGTGTTGCGGTAACGCGCAGCAACGTTGCGCCGGAGCGCAACGGGGGCGCGTAGCCTCGTGCGCCGCGTGCAGTCGCGGATCGAAGTCTCAGCGGGGAAAGCGGGCGCTGGAATACCGAGGCGCAGGAGCGAGTTGGAAGCGCTCGTTTTGGCGGCCGTCGGCGGTATGGGCGTGCTGGATAGCACATCAGTCCTGTACCGGCGCGGGAGTTGAGTTATCTCCTCCTGCCGCGGGCTCTCGAGGTGTGTACACGCCTCGGGTACACATCAACCGGAAGAATCGGCGCGTGGCCGAAACTTCCAGCCGGTGGCCGCTCGCACTTGTCGACAAGTCCGTGACGTCTCCTCCGGCCTGACAGCTCGCGTTAGGAGGATTTGTCATGAGTAATACCACCCCTGTTTCATCGAACCCTGATCCTGCCACTCTCTCTCCCGAGGCGGTCATCGAGCAGCTGCGCACGATGGAATCGCAGATCAATGAGGTCGCACCGTTGTCGAAAGAGCAGCGGGCGCTGGTCAAGCAGCGTCTCCGGATGCAGCCGGCGACGATCGTCGAGGCATCGATCAATGTCATGGGAGTGCTCGACAACGTATCGCAGGCGATCGGGCAGCCACTCGACGAAGTCCGCCAGCTGCAGGAGGACTCGATCCGCTGGGAGGCCGTGGCCGACCAGGCGCGTTCGTTCCTGAAAGGCATCGAGGGTGCAAACCTCAATCGCCGTCATCGGCTGGCGCTCATCGCCACGCAAGCGTACGCGATCGGATCACAGCTCGCGAAAGACCCCAACAAAGCAGTGCTCCTGCCGCAGGTGGAGGAGGTCAAGCGTCTGAAGAGCGTCGCACGCCGCAAGAAGGCTGCGCAGGCTCCGCCAACGCCAACGCCAACGCCCGCACCGCCGGCACCCGTGCCCGTCCCCGTCCCGTCCACCACTCCGAAAGCGTAGAGTAAGAAGGAAGTGAACCCGGGCGCGTCGCAGCGCGCCCGGGTTTCATGACGGTCATGAAAAACAACACCGCTAAGAACGAAAACGCATCCCAACGTGCCGTCGCGCTCGTACTGGAGGCAGTCGAGGTGATGCGGCGTACCAATGTGCCCCCGATTCGCCGCTGAACACGTTTCTGACGGCGGATATGCGGCGCGAATACCGCCGTGCCGCCAGGCGTCTGCGCGAGCAGAAGACGCAGCCGCGTTACAGAAATCTCCACTCCGCCGAGGAGCCTGCGGACATCTTTGAACGGACCGTTCAACGTATCGGAGAAAGGCGCGGGCTACATCATCGACCTTGAATCGCGAACGCTCGTGGAGACGACCGGCACGCATGTGGACGGAGTGATGATCGATGGTCCCAGGAGCGTGCTTCTCGCGGTTCACGACAAAACGATCCTGGAAGCCTTCGGCACCACCGGCCGGCTCTGGAAAACAGCCCCCATCAGCTCCGGAGGATTTCGAGAGCTCGCCATCACCGATACCAGCATCATCGGCGAAGCGCGCGACGCGTCCGCCGGGGGATGGATCGCGTTTTCGGTGGATCTCGTGACGGGGAGGTTCGTTTCGGGGAGGGGCTTGAAGATCCGGAACCGGAACATGGATCCGCAACCTGACCTTCGGCCACTACGATCGGCGCTTTGGCCGCGCTCGACACGTGCGCGACGCTGTCTTGCGAAGGCGAACATCGTGAGCGTCATGGACCTCGCCTGTTGGAGTCCGGACGCTCAGAAGCCAGGAGTCAGCTGCCTGCCGTCAAGGCGCGATCGCGCGCGGAAGGAGCGGGTCCGCGGCATGGGCAGCCTGCGCTCACGCCGCGGACTCTCGGTGCTACGCCGCGGATGCGAGCTGTTTCTTCACATCCACTTTGATCTGGCGCGGCTTCGCACCTTCTTTCTTCGGAAGGCGGACTTCGAGCAATCCCTTCGCGAAGGTGGCGGAGATCTTCTCGGCTTCGATGTTCGGCGGCAGCGTGAAGGAGCGGAGGAAGCTGCCGTACGAGCGTTCGACGCGGCGGTAGTCGTTCTCCTCGGTTTCCTTCTCCGCGTTGCGCTCGCCTTTGATCGTGAGCACGCCGCTTTCGAGCTCCACGTCGACGTCTTTCTCGTCGATGCCCGGGAGTTCGGCCTTGATCACGATGTCGTCTTTCGTCTCGACGACGTCGCATGTCGGCGACCAGTTGGCCAGCGCCGGCTCACCGTCCGCCGTCAGGCGCGACCAGAGACGGTCCATGCGGTTCCGGAGCAGGCTCAGTTCTTCGAAGGGATCCCAGCGTTCAAAACCCGTCATTAGTTTCATCACAAACCTCCTTGCGGCGTTGGAAATGGTCGCCCGCGGATTGCAACGTATGGCTTCCACCGGCCTTGGGCGATGTCATCGGTCACGCTCTCGCGTGTCGCGCTGGGCCATTCGTGTTTCAACCATCACAGAGTCGCGTGCGTCGAGTCACCCGGCGGACTTGAAGCGCGACGCATATTTCACGGCATGAGCTCCTCTCCGATTGATCGCCGCGTTGCGGAGCAGAGAGTTTGCGATGTCATCGCGGGCTTCCCTGATGCCGAGGATGTGTTGGAGCAGGCGGGGGTCGACTACTGGTTTGGGTTGGACGAGATCCTGGGCGCCGCCTGCGAGGCCGCTGATGCCGATCCGAATGACGTCGCCTCGCGGCTCGGAGCCTGCCGGCCGTGTGCGCAGGGCGACTCGCCGCCAGTCTCGCTGGCAGCGCTCCTGCGCGAATCGGATGCGCAGTGGAGGGAGCGGCTGGCGCCGGCGATCGCGAAGGCCGGTGCCATTGCCGCGTTGCGGCACCCGGCGCTATCGCGCCTGCTGCAGCAGTTGAAGAAACGCCTCGAAGTCCACACTGCGACGAGCCATTCGCTGTTGCCGGCGGCGGAGGCGATCGAGCGAGGGGAAGCGGGCGTGCTGGAGCAGAAGACGCTTCGAACGCTTCGGCTCGAACACCTCGAGCTGGCGCGGCTTGCACGCGACCTGCGCGCGTACGCCGATCGGTCCGACATCGATGACGCTGCCTTGACCGAAGCGCTCCGCGGCGTCATCCACGAAGTTCACCATCACCTCATGGTCGCCTACAACTTCATCCTGCCCCGGCTTGTGGCAGCGGCCGTAGCGCGGCCTGTGGCCTGTGAGCCCTGGTAGGAGGAGAACATGCCCAGCATCCTGACGTTGACCATGAATCCGGCCCTCGACGTGTTTCTCGAGACGCCGCGCCTCAAACCGAACGGAAAGCTGCGTTGCGCGAAGCCGGTCTACCTTGCCGGCGGCGGCGGGATCAACGTCAGCCGGGCCATTCGCCGGCTCCGCGGAAATTCGATCGCACTGTTTCCGGCAGGTGGCGCAGTCGGGAACCGCCTGATCGAACTGCTGGCGCGCGAGACGATCGCAATGAACGTCGTCCGAATCGCCGAGGAAACGCGCGAGAACGTGAACGTGATCGAGTCGGAAACCAGCCTCGAATACCGCTTCATCGTCCCCGGGCCGCAACTCGGGATCGAGGAGTGGAGGCAACTGCTTGCAGCCGTTCGCGCGGTTATGCCGCGTCCTGATTACCTCGTCGCCAGCGGCACGCTTCCGCCGGGAGCTCCGGTCGATTTCTACGCTCGCCTCGGCGCGCTCTGCAACGATCTCGGCATACGCCTCATCGTCGATACCTCCGGCGAGGCGCTCCGCCACACGGGAGGGAAGGGGACGTTTCTGATGAAGCCGAATGTCGGCGAGTTGATGGCAGCGGCCGGCGACGGCGAGGTATCCGACGCCGCCATTGCGAGCGCGGCGCAGTCGCTGGTCGATACCGGACGCAGTGAGGTGGTCGTGGTTTCGGCTGGCAGCGGGGGAGCCCTCGTCGCCGACCGTCACGGCACGCGGCGCATCGTCTCGCCGGTCGTGCCGATCGGCAGCCGCGTCGGCGCCGGCGACAGCATGGTGGCAGGAATCGCGGTGGCGCTGGCGAATGGATCGACGCTCGATGATGCCGTGATGTTCGGTGTGGCGGCAGGATCGGCGGCAGTCATGACGCACCATCACGAGCTTTGCCGGTTTGACGACACGATGCGGCTTTTCAATGAGTTGCGGCAGAGATACACGCCTGCCGCAAAGATCGCGTGACGGAGCACGCAGGGAGGACATGATGCGATCCCTCGAAATCAAACGAATCCTCGTTCCTACGGACCTGAGCCCGCAATCCATCGGCGCGCTTCAGTACGCGCGATTTTTCGCCGAGCGCTTTTCGGCGACGCTGACGTTACTGAACGTCGATCCGGTCGTCTTTCCCGTCGAAGATGCGGGCGCGAACATCCAGCTGTATGTCGCCACGCGGCCCGACCACATCGCCGCGTTGCGCGACAAGGTTCGCGTCTACGCCGATGCCGCTTTGCAGGGTTTTCCTTACTCGATCGCCGTGGACATCGGAGATCCGGTGTCCACCATCGTCGACACGGAGCAGGATCTGCCGGCGGATCTGGTCATCATGGCCACACACGGTCTCCGCGGCTGGCGCCGCTTGATCCTCGGCTCGGTCACCGAACGCGTGATCCGCGTCGGCGACTCGCCGGTGCTGAGCGTCAACCGGAATGAAGCGCGGCCTCGCACCAGCGATCCGATCCGCAAGATTCTCTGCCCGATCAATTTCAGCGACGTCGCTCGCGCATCGGTCGAATACGCATCGCAACTGGCTGCTGCGCTGGATGGCGAGTTGGTGGTCGTTTACGTCGTGGAAGAGGACGGCCGGGCGCAGACGCCGCCGCGCAACCACGATGTGCGGGGATGGATTCTTCCCGCCGTTCAGAATCGGTGCAGCTATCGGGAAATCGTCCTCCGCGGCGGTGCGGCTGAACGCGTGCTTGATTGTGCCGAAGACATCGGTGCCGATCTGATCGTGATCGGCGCGCAGCACAAGAAGTTTCGCGATGAGACGGTCATCGGCACGACCACGGAACGCCTGGTCCGTTTCGCGCACGTGCCGGTGCTCTCGGTGCCGCTTGGAATGGCCGCGAAAGAGCTGCAGCCGGAAGAAGTCCTGGCAGGCCGCGTGGGATAGCGCGCCGGACTTCGTCCACTACTCTCCGGCAGGCGTGCCGATGCTGCTTCGCTGCGGGTGCGGGCTGCGGCTCCATTCGATGAAGGAGGCGTCGTAGAGCGCGACGTCGCGGCCGAGATAGCGCAGTACGAAGTAATCGACCGACGCTTGCATGCCGGTGCGGCAATAGACGACGACAGAGGCATCCGCGGGTACGCCGGCATCGTCGTACAACGTCTGCAATTCGCCGCGGCCGCGGAAGACGGGCGCGACCGAGCTGGTGAGGTTCTGCTGCCACGGCACGTTCACCGCTCCTTCGATATGACCGCCGCGCTTGATGCCGGCGCCCGGCTCTTCGCCGCTGAACTGCTCCGGCGAGCGGGCGTCGACGATGGCCCATGAGCCGGTGCATAGCGGCAGACAGTCGACGAGGATCTCCATCGCCTTCAGGCGGACAATGGTCTCGACGCGCGGGCGTGCCTGAAAGTCGGACGGTTTGGCCACCTGCAGCGGCGTGTGGCCTTCGACGGCGCGATTTTCCGCGGTCCATTTTGCGAAGCCGCCGTCGAGCAGCGACGTCGAAGACCCGTGGCCGAGGTAGTCGAGAGTGAAGAAGGCGCGCGTGGCGGCGATGAGATCGCGGCTGTAGAGGATGATCCGGTCGCGGTCTCCGATGCCCGCGGCGGCGAACGTCCGTTCGAGTGCCGGAATCTCCGGCAACTCGTTCGGCGTGCCGCCGCGGTCGATCAGAAGATCGTTCAACGCGATGAAACGCGCGCCGGCGATGTGCTGCGCCTCGTACGAAGCGCGGTCGCCGATCTCGACGATGACCAGTCGTCGATCGGTACGGTGCGTCTGGAGCCAGTCAGTGCTGACGAGGAGTTGGGCATGCAGCGGTGCGGACAAAAAGAGAGCGATGAGCAGGCTGATTCTTCGCATGGATCCAACGTAAGCGCCTGCCGGCACCTGGCCCGCGTGGATGGTCACGCCTCAGAGTGATCCGAACCACTGCTGGGGAGAGGCAGGCTCAGAGGTTGTGAGGAAATGACGCGATTCGCCACGTGTATTCGGCCGCGCGCGAAGGCGCGCTCGCCAATCCTAGCCCCGCGCTCCGCGCGGGGTTTGGTATGCGCCGACGATGCAGCGGCCGCGGAGGCGGCCGCTGCAAGGTCTCTCGCGGCGCGAGCATTTTGTAGTGGCCGCCTTCGCGGCCACAATCTGCCTCCACGCTCGCTTCCCCGCGCAAAAGCGCGGGGCTAGGATTGGTGAGCGCGCCTTCGCGCGCCAAGGGGTTCGGTCGAGTTCTGACAGCCGGCCGTCCGCGGCGGCTCAGGATGTGACCGCCGCCTACGCTCTCTCCGCGTGACGATCCTCGGTACCGGCGCCGCGCTCCGGAAGGAACAGCATGGAGAACGACTCCGGAAGCTCGCGCCTCACCTTCAGAGGCTGTGAAGAAATCGAACGCGTTGATCTTCTCAGCCGTCCCGAGCCTCAACAGCACAGACATGAGTGTCTGTGCCACATTGGTCATGCTGTACTTGCGCAAATCGTATTACCGAGAAGCCGGTGTGGCACAGACACTCTTGTCTGTGCTTTTGCAAGATGCAGCGACTGCAGTTGGTTGCTAACCGCCTCCCGTACCGTTGCACATTTCTTCACAGCCGCTTTGCGCGGGCGCGGTTGATGCTCAGGTCAATGAGAGAATCGCGGTATGCATTTGGCCGATTTGTTGACGACGAGCGACGTGATGCTGCGGCTGCGAGCCCGTGACGTCAGCGGCGCGGCCGAACAACTGCTGCGGCGAAGTCTTCAGCGCCACGGCCTGGCCGCGAGTGACATCGACCGCCTCGTGCTTGCTGTCGATGAGAGGGAATGCGAGCTCTCGACAAACCTCGGGGCCATCGCCATTCCCCATGCCTGCGATGATCAGCTCGGATTCATCGCGGCCAGCATCGGCGTGAACGCGGAAGGCGTCATCTCCGGCTCGCCGGAGCCGCGAGTGGTGATCGCGTTCGTGTCGCCTGCGCTGGAACGAAAGAAACATCTCGCCTTGCTCGCGGAAATCGCGCAGCTCGCGCGCGACCGCGGCGCGATCGATGCGCTGACGGCAGCGACGAGCGCGGAAGATGTACTCGCCACGATCCGGAGCTACTGCAGCGAAAGACGGTCTGCATCCTCCTCGTAGGCGAAGAGATTGCCGAACCGCGCCCAGCGCACCATCGTGTCGAACATCACTTCGTAGTTCTCGCGCGGCAAGGCCATGATGATCATTTCTCGCACCACGTCGGCCTTCACCGCATGGTCAGCGTCGCGCGCGAGCAGGTCCCGGACGTCCTGAAAAAGGCGGAGCTTGAGGAGTTGCGTTTGCCAGATCGCCTTGCGTTCGTGCGTTTCTGAGCGAACGAACCGCCGTCCTTCCTCGGTGAGCACCACGTCCTGCTTCGGCGTATCGACGAAGTCCAGCATCTCCGCGGCCTTCGTAATCGCGATCATGTGGCCGAACTCGTGTTCCGTCTCGGCCGCCAGATCGAATATCTCGGCGCGGCTGCCGTGGGTATCGAGATACTCGAGCAGCCCGACGACTTCGGACGTCGTCGTTCGCGGCAGCGGCTCGATGCGCACCACACGCGCCGGCGCGCTGTGCGGAACGTCCGGCAACTCGCTGCCGGTGATGATCTCGTGAAGATAGTCGACCAACTCCTCCGCTTCCTTGGAACGTTGATCGCGCGGCCGTCTCAACGGATTCTGCACCACCGTGCGAACCCGCCCCGGATGGCTGCTGAGCACGATGATGCGGTCGGCCATGTACGCGACTTCCTTGATGTCGTGGCTGACCATCAGGATCGACGAGGGATTCTGGTCCTCCGGCGCCCACAGATCGATCACTTCGGCGCGCAGACCTTCAGCCGTGAGCGCGTCGACATGGCTGAACGGCTCGTCCATGAAGAGGATCTCAGGATTGATCGAGAGAGCGCGCGCGATGCCAAGGCGCTGCTTCATCCCGCCTGAGAGCTCGCGCGGATACGCTTCTTCGAAGCCGGCAAGACCGACCATTCGAATCGAGCGTTCCGCGCGCTCGTGGATGTCGGTTTCAGGAAGCCGCGCCGCATGAAGCACGATCTCGACGTTCTGCGAGACCGTCATCCATGGGTAGAGAGCGAAGCTCTGAAACACGATGCCGACTCCCGGCGTCAACCCATCCACCGGACGTCCTCGATAAAGCACTTCGCCCTCGGTGGGACGGATCAAGCCGGCGAGAATGCGAAGGATCGTCGACTTGCCGCATCCGGAAGGGCCGAGGAGTGCGACGACTTCCAGCGGCTTGATCGCGACGCTGATGTCTTCCAGGACGCGAAGCCTGGAGCCGTTGGGCATGACGAAGTCGTGCGAGACATCTCTGATCTCGCAGAGTGTTTCCGTTGTCCTGGCGGTGTCGGGCATCGTAGCAACGGTCATGACTCACCTCACTTGCTGAGCGAGAAGCGTTCTTCGGCGACGCGATAGAGACGGCGCCAGACGATTCGATTGAAGAGGACGACCGTGGCGGCCATGACCATCACGCTCGCCGCGAGATGCGGGAAGTCCGCGCGCTCGGCGGCGCCGCTGATCATTGCGCCGAGACCGTCGGTAGTCAGCACCTGGCCGCGGAACGTAACGAACTCGGCGACGATGCTCGCGTTCCACGCTCCGCCCGCTGCCGTCACCCATCCTGTCACGAGGAAGGGGAACACCGCCGGCAGATACAACGACTTGAAGCGCAGCCAGCGATCCAGCCGGTAACTATCGGCCGCTTCGCGCAGATCGGAGGGGATGGCCATCGCACCCGCGATCACGTTGAACAGGATGTACCACTGCGTGCCGAGAAGCATCAGCACGATACTTCCCCAACCGAGCGATACGCCGATGACTTTGAGTCCGGCGATGACGAGCGGAAAAAGCATCGGAGCCGGGAACGACGCCGCAACCTGCACCACAGGCTGCAGCACCCGCGACAGACGCGGCGAAAGTCCGATGGCCAGACCGGCCGGCAGCGCCCAGACCGTGCCGAACGCGGTGGAGAGAAGCACGCGCCCGAGCGTCCATCCGCACGCGCGAAGAATCGGGCCGAACTCGCGCAAGTGCAGCGGCCGAAGAACGGTCACGAGCCGCGATGCTCCGAAGAGCAGGCCGCCCATCAGCACCGTGAAGAGCACAATCGACACGACACGTGAAGACGATCGCTCCGGCGCGATCGCTGATGATGGGGCTCGCTCGTGCGCCGTCTTGCGGCCGCGGACTCGTTGATGAATCGAGCGCGCCAGTTTCGCAACCGCCTCGATGATTCGGGAACGTTGAAGCCAGTCGTAAAACCATGACGACGCGGACTGCTCTTCGGCGCTTTCCTCGACGCGGAATTTCTGCGACCAGACCACGACAGGGCGCCAGAGGAGTTGATCGAGGATGACGATCATCAGGATCATCGCGAAGATCGCCCAGAGCATCGCGCGCACGTCGCCTTTCGCCACCGCAACGCTCATGTACGAGCCGATGCCGGGAAGCCGGAAGTCTTTCGCGCCGAGAACGAAGGACTCGGTGATCATCAGGAAAAACCAGCCGCCGGCCATACTCATCATGCTGTTCCACACGAGGCCGATGGTGGAGAACGGCAACTCGACCCATTTGAGCCGCTGCCACCAGTCGAAGCGATACGTGGTCGCCGCTTCGATCTGATCTTTCGGAATCGACCGCAACGAGTGATAGAAGCTGAAGGTCATGTTCCACGCCTGACCGCTGAAGATCATGACGATGGACGCGAGCTCGAGGCCCACGTTGCTGCGCGGAAACAGCGCCACGAGCGCGAGCACCAGGCCGGGCATGAATCCGAGAACCGGAATGCTCTGAAGAATATCGAGCAGCGGCAGCAGTACGCGCTCGGCCAGTCGATCTTTCGCCGCCCAGTAACCGTAGGCCAGCGTGAACAGGAGCGACAGGGCGTACGCGATCAGACCTCGCGAGAGGGAGTAGAAGGCATAGATGGGAAGCGCCGATGGCGATAGATCGATGCGCACTTCCGGGCGGAACAAGCGCCACTCTCCGGCAAGCGAGAGCGCGCCGAATACGAGGCCGATCAGTCCTCCGAGGAGGAGAAGGTCGAACCATCCGGCGCGGCGGAATTCGCGGAGCAGAGCCGTCGCTTCGCCCCACACCTTCAGACCGGGCCGCGTCACATTTTGAGACTGAGGCATGGATACTCTCCTGCGTGTCAGGAGCAGTACGCGGGAAGCGAGTTGGAAAGGCTTCGCGCGTTCACTCCCGTTCGACGATGGATTCGTGAACGGGCGAACGGCATGTACGTTGTCTAGAGGCGAGCCGTTCGCCGCTGCACGAACCACTTGCTAGACGGTGGTTCCGTTCGGCTACTACTTCCGGAATCGCTCATGCAACGGCTCCTCTCGTTGATTTCGCTGTCGAGACCGGCGGCGCGGGCGATGCTACGCCGCGACCGATTGCGAGGCAACGAAAGATTTCGCAAAGTTCCGATTGAGATGATGCTTCCTCATGACCTTTAGAAACGCGACGGCGCCTTGCGCATCGCGGCGTCCAGACGGCCGTCGCGCTGGTAGATGTCGGGCGCGAAGTGCAGGGCGCCCGCTTCGTCGACGAAGGCGGTCCAGTAGAGGACGTGAACCGGCAGCGGCTTTTTGACCGGAACGGTCTTCTGAATGCCTCGCTGCGATTCCTGCACGATGCGCTCGCGCGGCCATTCGGGGCGGTCGCGCAACAGCCACTCCGCCAGCTCCACCGGTTTCTCGATGCGCATGCAGCCGTGACTGAATGTGCGCGTGCTCGCTTCGAACAGAGTCTTGGCCGGAGTGTCGTGCAGGTAGACGCCGTAGCGGTTCGGGATGTTGAACTTGATCAGCCCGAGCGAGTTCCAGGGGCCGGGCGTCTGCCGCAGTTTGCCGCCGCGCAGCACCTCGATGTGCTCGCCGGCGAGGTACCCCGGCGTGCGATGTTCCTTCGGCCACAACTCTTTGGCGGCGATGCTGTCCGGCACGTTCCAGTAAGGGCTGAGGATGACCTGCGTGATGTTGCCGCTGAAGATCGGCGTGCTCAGATAGTCCTTGCCGACAACGATCCGCATCGACATCACTTGACGGCCGTGCTCCGTCACCGCGAGGGTGAACGCCGGAATGTTGATGAGGGCGTGCGGATCGCCGAGGTTTGCCGGCAGCCAGCGCCACCGCTCGAGATTCAATTCGATCTGGCGGATGCGCGCGGCCGGTGTGATGTTTAGCTCCGCGCGCGTGCGGCGTCCGACGACGCCGTCGGGCTCGAGGCCGTGGAGCGATTGAAAGCGGCGCACGGCGCGATCGACAGCGGCGTCGAATTCGTAGCCGGGCTTCGGAAGGTCTCCGCTCGCAACGAGACGGTTGGCAAGTTGCGCGACCAGCGGGCCGCGGTCGCCGAGCCGGAGCGATTTCTTCGCGTCGACTTTCGGCCATCCGCCGGCATCGTCGATCCGTCGATACGCCGCGAGCCAGCGGCGCAGCGCCGCGTACTCCGGATGTGCGGGCGGCATGCGCGCGATGGTTGGCCGCACTTCGTGCAATTCGAGCGCGGTCTCCAGAGCGGCCACCAGATCGTTCGCGCGCGGAGTCAGGCACCACGTCGGCTCGATCGATTCCGGATCGACGCGGCCGGAGAGCAGGTGCGAAGCCAGCAGAAAGAACGCGTCCGTGAGCAGCAGATCGCGTTGCTCACCATCGGAGGCTCGTTCGATGGCAGCGAGATGGTAGTCGGCCGGATCGAGGCCATCGCTCTTCGCATCGCGAACTGCGGCCAGCAGGTCGTCGCGGTCGCGCGCACTCCACGCCGGCGCAAATTGCCGGCGGCTATAGAAGAGAGGAAGGGGACGCGACGCGCAGATCGGATCGCCGTCCACAATCACGACGCGCCCGCGGCTCAGCGCGTCGATCGCCGACCGGATCGTGACCGCGCCGTCCGCTGCCGCAACGTCGATCGCGGCCAGACTCAGCGCGAATGCGAGCGCGAATCGGAGCACGTGACGATGGTCCCCGATCGATGATCGCACTGCCGCCATCGAGCGCACAAAATGGCGTGACGATGGTCACGCCTTCACCTGTGATTCTCGTCATGCCGGCCGGTGACCTGCTGAACATCGCTCCGTGCCGCGGCCCGCTACGATCGCCTCAAATCTGGCGATAAGGGGATCAGGCAAATGGCTTTCGTCATCACTGACAACTGCATCAAAGACGCGCTGTGTGTGGATGCTTGTCCGGTCGACTGCATTCATCCGAGGATGGATGAGGCGTCGTTCGACGGGGCTACCCAGATGTACGTCGATCCCTCGGAGTGCATCGACTGCGGTGCGTGCATCCCGGCCTGCACCTCGGACGCGATCTTCGCGCTCGATGACCTGCCCGCGGACAAGGTGCAATTCATCGCCGCGAACGCCGCGCATTTCGCATAGGCATTCGAAGGGGAGCGCTGGCGTCCCGCCGGCTGGCCCGGCGGCGTCTCGCCGCCGAACCGGCAAACCCTCAAATTTCGCTGGTAACACAACACTTGCGCAAGCCTCACATTCGGCGGCGAGACGCCAGCGTTCCGCGGCACCGTGTGTGGTCCATCACGCGCGACTCATTCGCGCGTCACTGTCTCCGCGAGCGCGTAGAACGACCATGTACGGCGAAGGAGACTCCGATGATCGCACTCAATGAAGGAGTCCTCGATCGGACCATTCGCATCGTCATCGGCGGCATGCTGGTCCTGATCGCGATCACGATTCGCGGCGCCGGGTGGGCGTATCTCGGCCTGATCCCGCTGGTCACCGGCACGATCGGCTACTGCCCGCTCTACGCGCTGCTCGGCTGGAGCACGCACGACAAACTCGAGGTCACATCATGAATCCGAATCTCTTTGAACGCATCCTCGTCCCCACCGACATGAGCGCCTTCAGCGATCTCGCGCTTCGCTACGCTCTGCACTTCAACGAGCGGCTCGGCTCGAAGATCACGCTGCTGCATGCCGAGGAGATCTCGTGGCTCGCGGCCGACCATCCGATCGGCTACTACTTCGAGAACGTTCCCGAAGCCAAAGCCGCGTTGACGAAGCAGCTTCACGAATACGCGGCATCCCGCGTTCCGGCCGCGGTCCGCGCGACGACATTGTTCGAAGATGAAGCGCCCGAGTTGGCGATCCTCCGCATCGCCCGCGACATCAACGCAGATCTCATCGTCATGGGAACGCACGGACGCCGCGGCATCCGGCGCGCGATCCTCGGCTCGGTCACCGAGTACGTGCTGCGCGAGACCGACATCCCGGTCATTACGGTGAATCCGGCACTGTTTGCGCCGGATGGCACGGTGGGTATCCGCACGGTGCTCTGTCCGGTGAACTTCACCGCCATCGCCCGCGAGGCACTGGCGCAGGCCAGCGCCATCGCGGAGTCGTTCGCGGCGCAGCTCGTGGTCATGCATGTCTGCGAAGGGAGCGAGCCGCGGCTCTTCGCGGACGTTCAGAACCAGTTCGGCATCTGGGTCGACCCGCAGGTGCGCGCGAACACGCGCTACAAAGAGATCGTCGTCCACGGCCACGCCGCCGAGCAGGTGCTCGCGGTGGCCGATCAGATCGACGCGGACCTGGTCGTCATCGGCGCGCAGCACAAACGCTTCGCCGACGCCACGGTGATCGGATCGACGACGGAAAAGATCTCGCGCTTCGCGAAGCGGGCGGTGATGACGGTCATCCGGAAGCCGGTTGCGTCTCAGGCCACGGCGGCCGCGTAAGAGGGGATGACGAACGAGAACAACGATCCCCTTCCGATCTCGCTCGTCACCTCGACCGTTCCCTGGTGCGCTTCGACGAATCCTTTGACGATGGCCAGCCCGAGGCCGGCGCCGCCGCGGCGGCTGGAGCGAACCTGCCAGAAGCGGTCGAACAGATGCGGCAGCTCCGCGGCGGCGATCCCAGGACCCGTATCCGCGACGGAAAAGCGCGCTTTGTCGCGGTCGCCCTCGACGGTCAAACGGATCGTTCCGCGGTCGGTGACGCGCAACGCATTGCTGACGAGGTTCGAGAGGATCTGGATCAGGCGGTTGCGGTCAGCGTACAGCGGCGGGATGGCGCCGAAGGTTTCGACGTCGAAACGAAGTCCTTTCTCCGCCGCGGCCGATTCGAACATCCGGCGCATTTCCTCCATGACGTCCGCGGCCTCCACGCGCGTGCGCTCGACCGTGAATCCGCCGCTCTCGATGCGCGCCACATCGAGCAGGTCGTTGACCAGCGACTGCATCTGGCCGCAGGCGTTCAGGATCATCGACAGCAGCTCCTGCTGTTCCTGCCCCGCGCCCATTTGAAGGAGCGCCGCGCTGGTCTTGATGACGGTCAGCGGATTTCTCAGATCGTGCGCGACGATGGCCAGAACCTCGTCCCTCGAACGGATGCCTTTTTCCAGGCTTGCGATCGACTCCGCCTGCGCTGCCTCCGCCCGCACGTCCTGTAAAAAAGGAGTCGTCTCTTTTCGAATCGGAATGGTTGCCGCGATTGAGGACATGGCCCGCCGCCCTACGAAACGCAGGATCGACCGACGCGCGGCGCGCGTCAGTGAGCGCGGGGGTTCCAGCGCTGTGACAGGCCGCACAACCTGATGTACGTCACGGCGTCGTGATCTCGAGTTTCGACGCCGTCCTTGACCTGTACAAAATGTCCCAGACGGCGATGAACATCGCCGCGATGACCGGTCCGATCACCAGCCCGTTGATGCCGAACGTGGCAATGCCGCCGACGGTGGAGACCAGCACGACATAGTCCGGCATCCGCGCCTCTTTGCCCACCAGGATCGGACGCATGACGTTGTCGATCAGGCCGATGACGAAGACTCCCCATGCGATCAGGAGCAGTCCCTGCCACGTCGAGCCGGTCACGAGAAGGTAGATCGCGACCGGCAGCCAGACCACGGTCGCGCCGACCGCGGGGAGGAGCGAAAAGACGGCCATCACCGCCGCCCAAAGGATCGGAGCGCGAATGCCGAGGATCCAGAAGATCACTCCTCCCAACGCGCCCTGCATCATGGCCACGATGAGAGTGCCCTTCACCGTCGCACGGAGGACGGCGATGAATTCGTGCGAGAGCTTGCTCAGGTGTTCGTCCCGGAGAGGGATGGCGGCCTTGATGCGGTCGGACAGCTCCTCGCCGTCGCGCAGGAGAAAAAACAGCAGATAGATCATGACCAGAAAGCCGGCCAGGAAATCGAGAGCGTTCTGGCCGATGGCGAAGGCCTGTGTTGCGAGAAAGCGGCTGCTGTTCGTCAGCGCGGCAGCCAGTCGATTCCGGATCAGCGCCAAATCCGTGAGGCCGAAGCGATCGAGAAGGCTGGTCATCCAGGCGGGCAACGCATCGAAGACGCGCTGAAAAAAGAGGCCGAAATCGAGTTGCCCCGTCTGTACGCGTTGATAGATCCCGGAAGCCTCGCGAACCAGCAGCGACGAAAGGATCGCCAGCGGCAGGATCACCATCACCAGGATGATCAACAGAGTCGCCAGTGCCGCGAGCGTGGGCCGCTGCCACAGCCGGCGCAGCAACCGCCGGTACAGCGGCATGAACAGAATCGCCAGCGCCGTCGCCCAGAACACCGCGCCATAGAACGGCCAGATGATCCACGCAAACAGGACCGAGACTCCGATCACCAGAGCCGTGAATACTTTCTCTTCGAGATTGGCCAATGCCCGCAATTATCTCCCCGAGGGGCGCCGGCGACCGTCACGCACAGGTGTGCTGTATGCCGCGGCACCCACCCCGCCGCGGACGCATCTTCTTCTCATCATGATGAAGGTTCGCGATGCAATGACTCCCGACCCGGCTACATGCGATCCGACGACAACGCTGCGGCTGGTGGCCATGTTGATGCTCGATCAGGACTGCGCCGCCGTCCCGATCGTCAGCAGCGGCAACGTCGTCGGACTCGTCACCGACCGCGACATCGCCTGCCGCGCCGTAGCGCAGGGGTGGAATGCCGCCGAGCTTCCCGCGGCGGCGGTCATGTCGTGCCCGCTCGTGGCCATCAATCCCGACGAGACGTTCGACGATGCCATCCAGGTGATGCGGGAAAACCGCGTCCACCATCTGCCGGTCGTCGACGACGACGGCCGCCTCGTCGGCATCATCGCGCAATCCGACCTCGGGCGGCGGATGACGAACCTCGAGCTCGGACAGCTCACGCGTGCGACGTCCATACGAGGAGCGCGCAAGTGGCCGTCTAAGCTCGTGCGCGCGGCCACGGCTCGAACGGACTGAGGAGGTATCAGATGAGATCAGCAGGTTCCCGATTTCTAACCACCGCCGCAACGCTCGCCACCGGCACAGCCGCGCTGGCCTACGTCGCGTATCGCAACGACATCGACGATGCGCGACGGCGAATCGAGACGGAAACGCAGAGCATCGGCTACGGAGACGGGTCGATCGAATTCGCGGAATCGGGAAACGGACCGGCTGTCCTTCTGATCCACGGCGCGGGCGGCGGATTCGATCAGGGGCTGGAGCTCGGACGCGCGTTCGTCGGCGACCGCTATCGCATCGTCGCGCCGTCGCGCTTCGGGTACCTCGGCACGCCGCTCCTCGCCGATTCCTCGCCCGAAGCACAGGCCGATGCGCACCTGCGGCTCCTCGACGCGCTGCAGCTCGACCGCGTTCCGGTGATCGGCGTTTCCGCCGGCGCGCCTTCGGCGATGCAACTTTGCCTGGCGCATCCCGAACGCTGCTCGGCGCTCGTGCTGGTCGTTCCGATGGCCTGGACGCCGCAGCGCGAAGCTGCCAGTGCGCCGTCGCCGTTCTTCGAGGCTGTCCTGAACGCGATCGCGGCGTCGGACGTTCTCTACTGGACCGCCACCAAGGTCGCCCGGATGACGCTCCTCAAAACGATCCTCGGCACTCCGGTCGAGAACTATCGCAACGCGACGGCGAACGAGCGCCGGGCCGTCGATCGGATGCTGCGCAGCATTCTCCCCATCAGCCGCCGCGCCGCGGGGATCTGGAATGACAGCGTCGTTTCGTCGAATCTGACGCGCTACCCGCTCGAAGACATTCGCGTTCCGACGCTGATCGTCAGCGCGGCGGATGATCTCTACGGCACCTACGAGAGCAGCTTCTACACCGCGGAGGAGATCGGCGGCGCCATGTTCGTCGGCTTCGCGACAGGCGGCCATCTATTGATCGGCCACCAGGAAGAAGTGCAGTCACAGATCCGGATGTTTCTGTTCGAAAGTGCTTTGAGCGAGCCGGGAACGGCGCAGGCGATTTGAGTCTCGCGCGTCGGCAGACCATCGCAGGTCTAGTTCGACTGGATCTCGCCGCAGCCGCGCATGGCGGCGTCGGCGTAGTACGGATTTGTGACCTCGCCTTGCGGCTGGAGCCACGAGTGCTTCGCCATGGAGCAGTAGACGATCTGCGGCTTCGGCTTCTCGCGGCTCGCGGTGCGGTACGCGATCATCGCGTCGGAGAGTTGCCCGAAGGCATGACGCGCTGTTTCCATGTCGGAGGCGCCGGCGACGTGTTTCGCGTCGCTCGCGACGCTCGGTTGATTCGATTCGTCGGCTGCCGCGGCAAGCTCGTTCGAACGTTTCTTCAATACCGCGGCATCGTTCGCGAGCAGTGCCTGCCGCACCGCCTCGTACTTCGGGAAGAGCGGCTCCGGCGTGGCGCGATGCGTGACGAACATCGCGACGGTCACGATCGCGGCGACAGCGATGCCGCTGCCGAACGCGAGACGGTGCCAGCGCCGCGGCACCATCGATTGCACCCGCTCCTCAGCGGGAAGCTCGCGCTGGCGCCATAGAAGATAGATCGCCGGGTACACCAGCAGCTCCATCAGGAACGACGTGAACAGACCGCCGATCATCGGCGTCGCGACGCGTCTCATCATGTCGGCGCCCGTGCCGGCCGACCACATGATCGGCACCAGGCCGAAGAACGCGCAGGCCACGGTCATCACCTTCGGCCGCACGCGCTGTACGGCCCCATGAAGAATGGCCGCGTTCAGCTCCTCGCGATTGCGCAGCAGTCCTTTCGCCTTCGCCTCGCCATGCGAGAGATCGAGATACAGCAGCATGAAGATCCCGGTCTCGGCGTCGAGGCCGAGCAAGGCGATGAGGCCGACCCACACGCCGATCGAGATGTTGTAGCCGAGCGCGTAGAGCAGCCACACCGCACCCACCGCGCTGAACGGCACGGCGAGAAGCACGATCGTCGTTTTCGTGAGCGACTTCGTGTTCATGTAGATGAGGCCGAACACGATGAAGAGCGTGAGCGGCAGAACGACTTTCATCCGCTCGCGCACCCGCGCCATCGCTTCGTACTGGCCGCTCCACGCGAGCAGATAGCCGGGCTTCAGTTTCAGTTGCGCGGCGACCGCGCGTTTCGCATCTTCGACGTAGCTGCCGATGTCGCGCTTCGCCGTGTCGATGTCGACATACACGTAGCCGGAGAGCTTGCCGTTCTCGTCGCGGATCATCGACGGTCCTTCGGCGAGCTTCACGGTGGCGAGCTGGCCGAGTGGAATCTGCGCGCCGCTCATTGTCGGCACGAGCGTGCGCGCGAGCTTGTCCACGTCGTCGCGCAGCTCGCGCGGATAGCGGATGTTCACCGGATACCGCTCGCGCCCTTCGATCGTCGTGGTGACGTTTTCGCCGCCGATCGCGGTCATGATCACGTCCTGCACGTCTTTGATCGTCAGGCCGTAGCGCGCGATCTGCTCGCGGTTGAGATCGAAGTCGACGAAGTAGCCGCCCGCCGTCCGCTCGCCGTACACGCTGCGTGTGCCGGGCACGCTTTGGAGGATGCCTTCCAGATGCTGCCCGATCTGCTCGATTTCCTTCAGATCGGAGCCGAATATTTTCACGCCGACGGGCGTGCGCACGCCGGTCGTCAGCATGTCGATGCGGTTCTTGATCGGCATGGTCCACGCGTTGGTCTGCCCCGGAAGCGTGAGCTTCGCATTCATGTCGTTGACGAGTTCGTCCCACGAGATGCGATCGGGCCAGAGCGGGCGGAAGATCGGCTGCACGAAGCCGGGCCAGTTCGAATAGAAGCGCGCTTTCGGGCGCCACTGATCGGCAGGCTTGAGAACGACGACCGTCTCCATCATCGAGAAGGGCGCAGGATCGGTGGACGTGTCGGCCCTGCCGGCCTTACCGAACACGCGCTCGACTTCGGGAATGGTCTTGAGCAGTTGGTCCTGCCGCTGTAGCAGCGCGGTGGCTTCGGTCACGGAGATGCCCGGCAGCGTCGTCGGCATGTAGAGAATCGCGCCTTCATTCAGCGGAGGCATGAACTCGTGGCCGAGCTTCTTGTATGCAGGGATCGTCGCGGCGACGATGAGAAGCGCAGTAGCGATGACGGTGCGCGGATGCTTCAACACCCATCGTGCGGGCGGTCCGTAGAGTTTGAACAGCACGCGGGAGATCGGGTGCTTCTCCTCGGGATACATTCGTCCGACGAGCACCGCGTTCGTCACGCGCTCGGCGCCGCGCGCGAAGGTGCGGCCGATCGCGGCGAGCAAGCCGCTGGCGTAGCGAACGCGCGAGCCGTCCTCACGCATCTCTCCCTGGCGGCGGCCGAAGCGGAACTCTTTCATGCGCGTGAACAGCAGCCGGATCGCCGGGTCGAGCGTCACGGCGAGAATCGCCGCGATGGCCATGGCGAAGTTCTTCGTAAACGCGAGCGGCCGGAACAGCCGCCCTTCCTGCGCCTCGAGCGCGAAGATCGGTATGAACGAGATCGCGATGACCATCAGCGAAAAGAAGCTCGGCCGCCCGACCTCCTGAATCGCGGTGATGAGCACTTCCTTGTAGTCGCCCTTCTTCCCCTCGGCTTCCCATACCTCCAACTTCTTATGCGCGTTCTCAACGACGACCACGGACGCGTCGACGAGCGCGCCGATCGCGACGGCGATGCCGCCGAGCGACATGATGTTGGCGTTGATCCCGAAGAGCTTCATCGGGATGAACGACAGGATCACCGCCGCGGGAATGGTGATGATCGGAATGATCGAGCTCGGGATGTGCCAGAGGAAGATGAGGATCACCAGCGAGACGATGATCATTTCGATGATCAGCTCGTGCTTGAGCGTATGAATCGAGTGCTCGATCAGCTCTGAGCGGTCGTATGTCGTGACGATCTGCACGCCCTCGGGCAGCGTCTTCTCGATGTCGGCGAGCTTCGCTTTGACCGCCTTGATGACGTTCAGCGCGTTCTCGCCGTGTCGCATGATCACGACGCCCGAGGCGACCTCGCCCTCTCCGTTCAGCTCCGCCACGCCGCGCCGCATTTCCGGGCCGAGCTGCACGTTCGCCACGTCGCGCAGGTACACCGGCGTCCCGCGGTCGTCCGTCCTGACGACGATCTGCTCCAGGTCGCCGATCTTCTTCACGTAGCCGCGCGCGCGGACCATGTACTCCGCGCCGCTCCACTCGACGAGCCGTCCGCCGACTTCGTTGTTCGATGAGCGCACCGCCTCCATCACCTGCATGAGCGGCACGCGATACGCGGCGAGCTTGTTCGGATCGACGGTGATCTGGTACTGGCGCACGAAGCCGCCGAGCGACGCCACTTCCGCAACGCCCGGCACGGACTGCAACTCGTAGCGGATATGCCAGTCCTGCAGCGACCGTAGATCAGCGAGCGAGTGTTTGCCGCTCTTGTCGACGAGCGCGTACTGGAAGACCCATCCGACGCCAGTCGCATCAGGACCGAGCTGCGTCTTCACGCCGGACGGCAACTGCGACTGCACTTTCGACAGGTACTCCAGCACGCGGCTGCGCGCCCAATACATGTCCGTTCCCTCGTCGAAGATGACGTAGACGTAGGAGTAGCCGAAGTCCGAGAAGCCGCGGACCGCCTTCACCTTCGGCGCGCCGAGGAGCGAGGTGATGATGGGGTAGGTAACCTGGTCCTCGATGATGTCGGGGCTGCGGTCCCACGTGGAATAGACGATGACCTGCGTATCGGAGAGATCGGGCAGCGCGTCGAGCGCAATGCGCTGCATCGACCACATCCCCGCGAACACGAGCGCCGCGACGATGGTCAGCGTGAGGAACTTGTTGGTTGCACAGACGCGAATCAGTTTTTCGATCATGGCGTGCTCCCGGCCTTACGAGCCGTGCTGATGGCCTCCCGGCCCGCTCATCTGCGCCAGCGCCGCTTTGAGCCGCGATTCGGAGTCGATGAGGAAATTCGCCTGCGTGGCGACCTTCTCTCCCGCCGTCACACCGCTGCGCACCTCGATGAAGTGCTCGTCCTTCACGCCCGTCGCGACTTCGCGCGGCTCGAACGTGCCGTCGTCCTTCACCATGAAGACCACGGAGCGCGTGCCGGTGTTGATGACGGCCGATTCGGGGACCACGGTGACGCTGCGCGACGGCTCCTGAATGACGACGTCGCCGAACATCTCCGGCTTGAGCGCGCCGTCGCGGTTGTCGATTTCGATGCGCACCTTCGCCGTGCGCGTCATCGGATCGATCGTCGGCGCGATGAACGTCACCGTGCCTTCGAACGTGCGGCCCGGCAGATACGTGAGGCCGATCGATGCGCGCGAGCCGGTGCGGACCGACGACATCTCCGACTCGTACACATCGGCGAGAATCCAGACGCGGCTGAGGTCCGCGATGTCGAACAACGGCTCGCCCGCTGCGACGCGTGCGCCTTCGACGGCGGTCTTGTTCAGCACCACGCCGCTCACCGGCGAAGAGATCGTGAGCGACTTGCGCGTTGCACCGCTGCGCTCCAGCTCGCGGATGTCGGCCGCGCTGATGTCCCACAGTTGCAAACGGCGGCGCGTGGCATCGAGCAGCAGCGGCGACTGCTTCGCGGCCTTCAGCGCGATGAGGTACTCCTGCTGCGTGGCGAGAAGATCGGGGCTGTAGATCGAGAAGAGCGGTTGCCCGCGATGGACTTCCTTGCCAGTGAAGTTCACGTTCAGCCGTTCGATGTAACCGTCGAACTTCGTGGTGATTTTGTGCAGCCGCGTTTCATCGACGGCGACGCGGCCGACGGTGCGCACCGAGCGGCCGATCGTGCGCGTCTCGGCGACGCCTGTCTGCACGCCGATGAGCTGCTGACGCTCCGGCGTGAGCTTCACGGCCGAGTAACCGGAGACGTTCGTCTGTGCGCCGGCCGGCGCCGCGTCGCCCGCGTACACCGGCACGAGCTCCATGCCGCAATCCGGCGCCTTTCCCGATTTATCCGACTTGTACGCCGGGTGCATCGGGTCGATCCAATAGAGCACTTTCTTCTGCGCCGCGGCGTGCCCGGCGTGTCCGCTCGCCGCGGTGCTCTTCGCGTGGGGCGCGTCGTTCGTTCGTCCGAACACGACCACGACGAGCGCGATGGCGAGGACGGCGGTCAGGATCCAGGGGAGTTTCGTTTTCATCGCATCACCTCATCGAGTTCATGGACGGCGTCGTGTTGGTTGCTGCTGCCGGCGCTGCGGCTTGCGCCATTCCGCCGGCGGCACTCGCCGGCATCGCCGCTGCGCCGGTCATCGTCGTCGGCTGAAGGCTCGCTTCATCGATCGCCACGCGCCACTTCGCGCTTTCGGCGATGCGCGATGCGTACGACGCACGATCGCCGTAGAGCGTGTTGAGCGCGTCGAGCACCGTGATGAACGGGACCTTCGCCGCCTGATAGCTGGCCAGCGCCGATTCCAGAGACACTTCATCGAGCGGCAGCACTTTGTCGCGATAGAGCGCGGCGATGTGCCGCGCGGCGTCGAGCTGCGTAAATCTTTCGCGCGTGCGCAGCTCCAGCTCGCGCGCGATCGCATCGACATCCGACGTTCGGCCGCGGACGATCGCTCGCGCCTCGGCGAGTTGGTTCTGCTGACGGCGAGCGGTCCACAGCGGCACGGACACGCCGACGCCGGCCTGCCACATCGGCCCCATCTCGAAGTTGCCGCGGTACATCGAGCCGGCGCTGACGGTGAAGTCGGGGAGGAAGTTCTTCTTCGCCAGCTCGACGCGCGCGCGTCCTGTGTCGATCGCCTGCTGCGACGCCGCAAGCTCCGGACTCCTCGCCGCAACAGAAGCGAGGAGCGACGCCAGTTGCGGAAGCGGTGCATCGTCAGCGAGGAGATCAGGCGTCGCGACGTCGCGATCCTGCGGGGCACCGATCAGCCGATCCAACTCTGCGATCCGATTCGCTATCGTGGCCGCCTGCGTGGCCTTCGCCTCGTCGAGCCGCGCCAGCTCCACCTGCGCGCGGACCACATCCTGCTGCACGGCCAGGCCCGCGGCGTAGCGTTCGCGCACGGATGCCTCGATTTGTGTGGCGGCGGTGCGGCGATCGTCGATCAGGCCGTCGATCGCGCGAGCGAGCCCGAGGTCGTACCACGCATTGCGAACGCGCGCTTCGAGCGTCAGCGCCGCGCGACCGAGCGAGCCGCGCTCGATCTCGCGCGCTTCACTCGCCGCGACGTTCCCGGCGAGGCGCAGCTTGCCCGGCCATGGAACGCTCTGACTCGCCATCACGCCGAGGAAGCTCCCTTCCGCGCTGCCGAGCGAGGGGGTGCGACCGTCGTTTTGCCAGGTCGTTGTGATGAATGGATCGGACAGCGTTTGCGCGGGCACGATCCGCCGTTGCGCGGCTTCGACGTTCGCCTGCGCCGACGCCATCTCCGGCGCATTGCGCAGCGCCTCGGTCACCAGCGCGTCGAGCTGCGCATCCGGTAACGCGGCTCGGGTGATGGTTTGTGCCGGCGCCGCCGAGATTGTCAGGACCAGAACGGCGGCAGCGAAGCTGAAACGGGTGAACACGTGCGGTCTCCTCTGGGCGCGGACGCACGAAGGGGGTGCGCCTGCAGCGGCAAGTGCGGAAGAGACCGCGGATCAGATGCGGAAGACGGAGTTGAGGAGGTGAACCGGGGTGGCGGAATTACATGGCGGCCCTTCGCAGCTCGCGTTTGCAGAGAGCGTCTCCGCCGGAGCGACGATCGCGACCACCGCGGCCGCCGGTGCCGCGTCAACCGCTGCGCGTGCCGGCGGAACGATCGTTCGAACGCTCTTCGCCGCCATCGCGTCGATCGTGCGGATCGAGCACTGCGGCATGCATGGCGGCGCATCGGTCTTGACGGTCGCCTGACCGGCGGCGCGTGTGGCATGGCAGCACGGATGGATGCACATCGTCGCCACCGCGTAGAGCGGGACTGCGAAGAACACCGCAACAAAGACGAACGCCGCCGCGCCGGCGAAAAGCCGTCGAGGTGCAGTCGTCATCGGATCAGTGGCGCGCATCTTCGTAGTCTCGATCGACAAGGTACGCGCGGCTGAGATTCCGCGACACGTCGTCGCTCACGGCGATGCGTGACGAACGTCACCTGATCGCTACCTCGCCACATTGATGACCACCATGAGCCCGCCGCCACCGCGCATCCCCCGTTGTTGTTCGTCATGTGATGCGCGATGTGGCAGTGCAGCAGCCATCGGCCCGCGCCGGCCGTTCGCTGAGTTGACGAGAGGTCGCGCGAAAGACGTCACTGGTAGCGATCGCGCCGGCTCAAAGAGCTCCACACCGGATCCGGAGCGGCGCTGGCGATTTGAAAGTCACATCGTGAGGACGGCCGTCCCGACCAGCCGCCCGTCGCGAAGATCGGCAAGCGCTTCGTTTGCGCGATCGAGCGGGTAGACGGTTCGTCGCGTCTCGATCCGCAGCGATGCGATGCGGTGGAAGAATGCTTCGCCGTCGGCGCGGGTGAGGTTGGCGACGGAGCGGATGCTGCGCTCGTTCCACAGCAACTCGTACGGAAACGACGGGATGTCGCTCATGTGGATGCCGGCGCAGACCACCGTGCCGCCTTTCACGAGGTTGCGCAGTGCGGTCACGACCAGCGTGCCGTCCGCGGCGAAGATGACCGTGGCGTCGAGCGGCTCCGGCGGCGGCGTGCTCGATCCGTCCGCCCAGACCGCTCCCATCTCGCGCGCGAACTGCTGCGCGGCGGCGTCGTCATCGCGCGTGAAGGCGAAGACCTCGCGGCCGTCGGCGCGCGCGAGCTGGACGAGGATCTGCGCGGCCGATCCGAAGCCGTAAAAGCCGATGCGCCGCGCGTCGCCCGCCATCCGGTAGGCGCGAAATCCGATCAATCCCGCGCAAAGCAGCGGTGCCGCTTCCTCGTACGTGTACGTGTCCGGAATCGGGAAACAGAAGCGGCGGTCGGCGACGGTGTACTCCGCGTAACCGCCATCGAGCGTGTAGCCGGTGAACTTCGCCGCGTCGCAGAGATTTTCGCGGCCGCTGCGGCAGAAGCCGCAAACGCCGCACGTCCAACCGAGCCACGGAACGCCGAGGCGCATGTTCGTCGATTCATCGAGTCCGACGATCTGATGGCCGGGCACGAGCGGCAACTTCGGATCGCGAAGCTCGCCGTCGACGACATGAAGATCGGTACGGCAGACCGCGCAACATTCGACGCGAAGCAGCAGCTGATCCCGCCCCGGCCGCGGCAGCGCAATTTCAGCAGCTTCGAGTGGACGACCCGGCTGACGAAGCAGCATCGCTCGCATCGATGCAGCGTACAACGGACGTGAACGCCGAGGCGTGCGGACAGGTAGCCGCGATCACACCGTCCGGTGAGCAGCGGCGTCGCGCGTCATGCGGCCATCGCCGCGGCGTTGAAAGGAAGCATCCGACGCTCTCGATCGGGAGCTTCACGCCATTCGCGCGCGCAGCGCCTTCTGACCTCGTACACGGCGGCACGTCCGATCCTGGTCGCCCTGGCAGCGATCCCGTTCATCCCGGCCAACTGGCGCGCCATCGTAGGCGTGCTGGTGGCGACGCTCGATCAGGTCACCGCCAGCTTCAAGGCGGGGAAGGACCTCGCCGTCGGAGATGACGCCGCGGCCAGCACGATGGAACCGAAGCTCCCGGCGTGAGCCGACAACTTCATCAACGAAAGGAGAACGTCATGATTCGAATCCAGCGAGTAGCCGGCCACGGCCGGTTCGTGCCGGGGGCATACGGCCCGCCGCTATCCCTGGCTGACGGTGGTGGAGACGATGCGCATCCGCATCCCTCCGCGCGGCCGCCTGCGGAAGCGGTAACCCACAAGCAGTAGAGCCGGGGCCCGCGAAAGCGGGCTCCGGTGTTCGAGCGACGCGTCGTGAGCTGTCGCGCCGCTGCTGACGACCGCCGAGTAGCCACGCGAAGAATGCTCTAAAGTTGCTGCATGGTCGACACACTCACGCCCAGCCAGCGGAGTCGGCTCATGTCGCGCGTTCGGCAGCGCGGTACGGCACCTGAACGCGTTGTACAGGCCCTGCTTCGCCGCATGCACCTGCGCTATCGCTCCCATCCGCGCAACTTGCCCGGAACTCCTGATCTCATTCTTCGCGATTTTGGTGTTGCAATTTTTGTCCACGGATGCTTCTGGCATAACCATCGTGCCTGTAGGCGAGGAGCACTGCCTGCGTCCAATCGCAACTTCTGGGTACCGAAGATTGCCGGTAACGTTCGACGCGACCGCCTAACCGCCAGGCAACTCCGCGCCGCGGGCTGGCGCGTCGCGATTATCTGGGAATGCCAAGCGCGCAACGAACACCGCCTCACCTCACGTATCCGACGCATCACATCCCATTCAGATTAGGCTTTTCGTTCAGCCCGTTAACCTCTAAACTGCTGAATCGGATGGGGAAGCAGGAACTGCTCACCGCGATCGACCTATTCGCCGGCGCGGGCGGGTTCAGCCTGGCTGCTCGCGACCTCGGTGTCCGAATTCGCATTGCCGTAGAACTTGACAAGCACTCCGTATCCACCTACCGCAAGAACTTCGTTCGTAGGCGCGCATCGCCGCCCGTGGTGCTAGGAGCCGATATCCGCGACGTTAAGTGGCCGGAAACTCTCGCGGAGGCTGGTCTGCGGCCCGGCGAGTGTTCGATCCTCATGGGTGGCCCCCCCTGCCAAGGATTCTCAACTCACAGAATCAAGGGGACGGGAGTGGGTGACCCACGCAACCAATTACTTGCAGCGTATTTTGATGCGATGGCGCTTATACAACCCGCCTCCTTCGTCATCGAAAACGTGACCGGTATGCTTTGGCCGCGCCACGCGGGCTATGTCAATGAGTTCATGTCATCGGCCGAAAAGATTGGCTACACCGTACTTGAGCCGACCATTCTAAACGCCAAGGACTTCGGCGTTCCCCAAAACCGCAAACGTGTGTTCATCGTCGGGTGGCGCTCTGATCTGCCGCTTTCTCTGGAATGGCCACCCAAGCCGACGCATTTCCCCCCAGACTCGGAGGACGTCATCGACTTCAATCGGCGCGCGTTCGTCACTGCCACGTCGGTTTTTGCTACCCGTTTGCCCAAGCATGACCCGAACGCTGTGCACATCAATCACACCGAAGAACTTCTTCGCGTTTTTCGAAACACGCCCAAGAATGGCGGTAGCCGCTCCGACTCGGGTCGCATTCTCCCTTGTCATGAGGACCACGACGGCCATCGGGACGTCTACGGTCGTATTCGTCTGAACGAACCCGGACCCACGATGACGACCGCATGCATAAATCCATCTAAAGGTCGCTTCCTGCATCCCCTCGAAGATCACGGCATCACGGCGAGACATGCTGCTCGATTTCAAGGGTTTCCGGATTCCTTCACGTTCGACGGTGGCTTGTTCGCCGCAGCGCGGCAGATAGGCAATGCCGTCCCGCGACAACTCGGAAGGCATGTGCTTCGGGTGCTGAAGCGTGCGATCGAGGAGCGCCGCGCGAAAACTTGTCGAACAATCCACGCAGATCGCCTATGAAATCGACGCTTCGATCGGTTCCGTTTGCTGTGACGGCACGAACCGTCGATCACCTTGGGCGTGAACAGATAGCTGACAGCCCAACGGCCGTGAGCGAACTTTGGAAGAATGCATACGATGCATACGCAACCGGCGTGGGTCTTCACGTCTTTGAGGGGCCGCCTGCGGTCGCCGCTCTCTTCGACGACGGCCATGGCATGTCGGCGGATGAATTCATCGAGCGCTGGCTTGTACTCGGAACAAGCGCGAAACTAACCGACGAAGTTCCCGAGGCCGACAGAAACGGGTTGCCAAAGCGCGAGCGTCAGGGACAAAAGGGCATAGGGCGGCTGTCGGTCGCATTCCTCGGTCCTGTCAGCCTCATCATATCGAAACGCGCCGATGCTATCTTCACCGCGTCGGCAGTTGACTGGCGAGCTTTCGAAAATCCTTTTATCACGCTCAACGATCTGAACACGCCCGTCGCACAATTCGCAGACCGTGACTCGCTATCGCGGGTTATCGGCGACCTTGTCGAAAGCTTAACCGACAACGTCTGGCCGAAGACAAACGCGGATCACAAACGCGCCGAACGATTGCGGGCAGCGTGGGATAAATACTCCGCTTTTGAACGTGAAGCCGGCACGCAGGTGACGACAGAAGATCGAATGGCGAAGGCCGCCATCGATATCGACCTAACAGATGACTTGCTTCAGAATTGGAGTGTCTGGCGGGGCGATCGTCCAAGCGGCACCGCCCTGGTGATTTTTGAGCCGACGCCAGAAATTGTCGTCTGCGTCGATCCAGGCGTGACAGGCAATTCAGATGAGAGCGATGATCTACAGCGGAACCTTCGAGCCACCTTGATGGGATTCGTCGATCCATACGCGCAAAACCCGCTATTATTCGACTACGGTGTCTTCGCGCATCGCACCCGTGGAACTGCGGTCTTTCTGTCCGGTGCCCGCCAATTCGACAGGAGTAACTTCGAAAGACTTGAACACCACGTTGATGGACACTTCGACAAGAATGGTATGTTCGTCGGCACAGTTACCGCTTTCGGCAGGTCGCACGGAAAAGTGAAGATACCGCCACCGTGGGCCGGCCTGCGGAGAGCCGCGCCAGTAGGGCCATTCGAGTTCTGCATAGGCACATTTGAGCAGGAGGCTACAAACAGTACCCATACGCCCGAGGAGCACGCTGACTTACGCGAACAAGCTGTGCGCTACGCTGGGCTGCGGATATATCGCGACGGCCTGCGGGTTATGCCTTACGGACGCCCTGAAGCCGACTTTTTCGGAATAGAAGAACGGCGTTCTAAACACGCCGGGCGCGAATTTTGGCAGCACCGCCGGGTGTTTGGCCGCGTAGCTCTCTCCCGTAAGGCCAATCCAAACTTGCGCGATAAGGCCGGCCGCGAGGGGTTGATCGACAACACCGCCCGTCGTCAGCTTCAAAGTTTGGTTGTTCATGTCCTTCGCTATACTGCCCAGCATTTCTTCGGCTCTGACGCTGAGGTAAGGCAGTCTACCCTGGATCGAGTTCGCGCGATGAACATAGCCGCGCGCGAAGCTCGCGATTCAGCCCGACGTTTAACGAACAAGCGTGTTCTACAGCATATTCGAAAGAACGCTCCGCAGCTCGACGCGGCATTGCAGCGCACCGAGTCGCTCATCAAGGAACTTAGCGAGGCGAAGCTTTCAAACGATCGCTTGGCGGAGATCGATCGAGATGTGGATGCATTATTGGTGGCAGTCGAGGCATTTCGTCTCCCGCCGCGGGCCGGCAAGCTTGGCCTTAATGAACCTAAGTACTTAGACTTTCGCTCACGGTTTCGCGACTTCGCAGATGCCGTAGACTCCGCCCGATCTTCGGTGAGACGCCGTTATGAGGAAAGAACGGCCGCCCAAGTGGCTGACGCCGTTGCTACGCGGGTACGGCGAAGCCGCGTTGCCGTTGTGGTAACGCTTAACGACGTCGTGCGACGTATCCAGGGTGCACTCACAAGCGAGCGTGCTCGTATCGATGGGCGCGCCGCGGAGGATCGTAAGCGAGTGCAAGTATCCTCGGAAGCCCTCGCGGCGCGTGTCGACAATGCCGGCGACTTTCGAGGCGTCCTTGAAGAGGTCGACGCCGCGTTTGACACGCTTCGGACCGAAATCATTCCCTACTATGAACAATATGCGAGCACACTTGAACGGCTAACCGAGGGGCTAAGCGTCGACTTGGCTCTCACGAGCACGCTTTACCACAGCTCACTTCTTGAGGAGCGAGTTTCGCAGCTTAACGCGTTAGCGCAAATGGGAATTACCGTCGAGATCGTCGGTCATGAGCTCGAACGGCTCAACGAGGAGGCGCAGACGCAATTTGAACGTCTACCCCAAGACCTCCAGACCTCGTCTGTCTTCAAGCGAGCGATGAGGGCATACGATGCGCTCGTGAGCCGCCTGCGGTTCCTGGGACCGTTGAAGGTCTCGGGACCACAGCTACGCGAACGCATTACAGGGCGTGAGATTTACGAGTACGTGTGCGACTTTTTTGGCGCGCAGCTGAAGGAGCGAAATATAGTTCTGGATGCCACTGACGCATTCCTCTCTATGGTGGTCTTGGATTACCATTACCGGCTGTTGCCGGTATTTATGAATCTCACGAACAATGCCCTCTACTGGTTGCAGTTTGTCGAAGAACGTGCGATTCGCATGGATGTGATCGGTGGCGATGTGGTTTTGTCCGATAACGGCCCAGGCGTTGAGCCTGAGGATTTGGAGAATCTATTTGAGCTGTTCTTTACTCGGCGGGCTGGCGGCCGGGGTATCGGGTTGTATCTCGCGCGCGCGAACCTCGGTGCCTCAGGTCATACGATCCAGTATCGAAACGGGTCGCCCGGGCTGGCGGGGGCAAACTTTCTCATCCATTTTAGGGAGATGGCGCTTGGCGGGGACGAGTAGCTGTACGAAAGAGGAGATAGTTCAGGCGTATATTGCGCCGCTTCGCTCTGCCATTCTGGTGGACGACGGATTTCCGCGTTACGAACAATTAGTGAATGCGGAAAAGGACGAGGAAAGCCCCTGGATAGAATCGAAGACTGCCGCTCGGGTGGTCAATATGTGCCACCGCCGTTCGCTCATTTGCGATATCGAAAATCGTTCGAGTGATTTGCTCTCAAAAGAGCAGCTTGAGCGCATCACGAAGTCGGATCTCGTGGTACTGGATTATCACTTGACGCCGAAGGACGACGCCGATGTGTTGCCAGCGTTGGCGATCTTGGATACGCTTGCGGAAACTCATCACGCTAACTTGGTCATTGTTTACACCAAATACGACTTAAATAAAGCTCTGCGGGATGTCTTCGTGAGATTTCGCGGGATTGATCAATCTGCCGACTTCCCTTCCGAGTACGACGCGACCGATCTAAGCGAATGGGATCCGGAGTTCGATGCGGACACCCTTTTCAAGCATCTCGCGGGTGATCGCGACGCACTCAAGAACCTCATCGCGAAGGCAAGAGACGATTTGCGGCGCAGCGGCGTAGATCAAAAACATTTTTACGAAGTTGTTAAGGCTGGCGTTGAGCTTTGGTTGCGAAAACGCTACCGTCATGTAGGTGCCCCTAATCGCGCTGACGCGTTGGACATTACACGAAGTGCGGATGATGTTGCGGTGCCATGGATTCAGTTTAAGAACGTGTTCGTAGCGTTCGTGTCGAAACTTGACGAGTCAACTGACCTCATCGACGCTCTCGAGAACGCGCTTTTGGCTTGGAATCCGGGCGTAGTGCGGATCATTTTGAGCTATGCGCGGAGCCGCATGCAGCAGCGCGGCTTCACGTATGAACAGGTTACGGCGGGAGCGGCCGACCAGCAGATCGGTTTGCTATATCACGCGCTCGAAAGCGAGGAGCCCGACGAGACAGTACGGCTGCGGGACATGTTGCGTCGTCTGTTCGATAGCGTCAGGCGCGAACTCGCATCCGACAGTGCAACGTTCGGCGCGGAGATTATTCACGACCGCATGTCGTCAACTCCTGTGCCTCCGAACTCCACGGCGGACGAGAAGAAGCGCTACTTTATAGAACGAGCGCGCGAAATGACGAGGGAAAGCGACAGTCAGCCGGTCGGGGATGAGCAGGTGATCGCTTCGCTAAACGCATTTCTGTGCTCCCGTGACTTCGACGCAAGCCATCTTTGGGCCGGTACCGTTTTTCTTGATGAGAGTTCCAAGAACTGGTGGGTATGTGTTGCGCCGACGTGCGAAATTGTGCCTCGGACGCCGAAGTCAGGCACGTGGCAGCGTGATCTCCATCCGTCGTTGCCTATGCTGGCGCTTCGACTAGAGGTCACAAAGAAGATGAGTGTGGCTCTCAACGAGGCGACACAAGGCAAACATATCTTCGTGCGCGGCCCGAACGGCGTTGTTGCTCTGCGGGTGCTTGACGCAATCGCGGGGCATCCGCGGCCAGAGACATTGATTCTCCAAGATGAAGGTCGCGTTGACGCTGATCAGAAATTCAGGGCCTACGCAATCGTAAAGGGTGCAGCCGGCGAACCGGCACTCGACGCTCGAACGTTTCGCGTGATCGCGCAGTTGCGTAGCGAGTACGCAGATCGTTTTCTTCATCAGACGGGACATCACACCTCAAGAATTGGGGTGGACTTTGTGTCGCTGGGAGAGCCGGAGAAGATAACGGAAGACGTTGGCGCGGCTGCACCCGCATGACGCGCCAGCTCGCTGTTTTGCGTGGAGTAGGCCGGATCAGGCGGGTGCCGATCACCAGCACACGCCGGCTTTCAGCGCAGTTGGCGTTGAAGAGCTCCACGAACTCGTAGACGTAGGTGCCGGTGCCGAGGGCGTCAGAGAACTCGTTGATGAAGGCGCCTTTGGCGCAGCCACTAAGCCCGACAGTCCCGGGGGTGCGGAACGTCGAAGCGACTTGTTCCAGGTGCCGGCGGTGCCGTCCGTGCAGCAGTTTGCGCGCGGAAGGCTCTTGCCGCCGGTGGCTTCCATCGCCGCGGTTGCGCCGTCGATGACCGTGCCGGCGGCGTTCTGAGCGTTTACGTCTCGCTGCCGACCTGAGGCATCGTCGACGCTGTTGATGTAGACGACGTTCGAGGCGACGGTGACGCCGCAAGCAATTTGAAGGCGCGTACGACGCAGGTCAGCGAAGTGCAGCCGTGAAGCCGGGGATCTTCGCCGCGAGGAAATCCGATTCGGCGGAGACGACGTCGCGCAACTCGCGCGCGAGGACGGAGTCGACGGATTTGCCGTCGCGTTCTGCGAGGCGTTCCAGGGCGAGAATCTCGTAACAGGGGATGCGCACGTGCAGGTTGGCGAGGCGGAGGAGTTTGGGGATGCCCTTCGCGAGGTCGTCGCTGAGAGCTTCTTCGATCGTTTCCTGCGGCCAGTAGTCCATCGCGAAGGAGATCAACTCCTTACGAGACAGAGTCATGCCGCGGCAGGTTCGGACGCCTTCGAGCTCACCGCTTTCGATCCGCCTGGTCAGTTCGAGCAACTCCGTGCCGAGAAGCTGTGCGGCTTCGCTGTCGGAGTAGGTATCCTTGGGATCGAGGAAGAGGCGGCGGATGTGCGCGGTGGCTTCGGTCATGGCATGATCTCCTGCGTTTGATCCCGATCGTCGTTGTTTGTATGTCGCGATCGTACTAGTACGATTGTGCTACTGAAGCCACTCGTTGTCAAGCGGCGCGTTGCATCGTTTCGATATGAAAACCGGAACCAATGACACTGAGATTTTCGGCGCCGCGCTGAAGCGCTGGCGTGAAAAGCGCGAGCTAACTCAGGACGATCTTGCTCACGCCGCGGGGATTGCTAGCAGCTACGTCAGCCAACTGGAGCGCGCAGGCAAGAGCCCGAGCCTTACGATCATTCTCAAGCTCTGCCGCGCGTTGAACATCCCGCCAGCGGACTTGCTCTCCGACTTCACGCTGCCCACGGTAAAGCGGCTTCGCTTCGACGAGTGACGGCGGCCGCCGGCGAACGGCGTCGCGCTTAAGGAAAGAGCGGCCCCCCCTCACTTCGCCATGCTCAGGAGCGTCGCTTCCAACTCGACCGGCATGCCGAGGTGGTAGCCCTGGCCGTGGTCGACGCCGATTTCGCGGAGGGCGTCCGCGTGCGCTTCGCTTTCGACGCCCTCGGCGATCACTTCTTTGCCCAGGATTCGTGCGACCGTGTTGACGGCCTGCACCAGCGCGCGGTTGGTGGCGTTCGTGTCGAGATCGCGGACGAACGTTCGATCGAGCTTGATGTAGTCGACGGCCAGGGCGCGCAGGTATCCGAAGGAAGAAAAGCCGACGCCGAAATCGTCGAGCGCGATCAGGCAGCCGAGGTCTTTCAGGCGGCGGATCCAGTTGCGTGCACTGCCGAGATCGGAGATCGCCGCGGTCTCGGTGATCTCGAACGAGATCCGGCCCGGCGCGATGTCGCTGGCGCGGAGGCGGTCCTCGATGTGCGTCAGAAGCAGGTCGTCACTGAGGCTGCGCGCGGAGAGATTCATGAAGACGCGTAGCGCGCCCTCCGATTCGAGGATGCGCATCACCTCGTCGAACACCCAGCGGTCGACCTGCGGCATCAATCCATAGCGCTCGGCGGCAGGGAGGAACTTGTCGGGCGGGATGATCGCTCCGTCCTCCGCGCGCATCCGGATCAGAGCCTCGAAGTGCAGAGGCTCTCCGTTTCCGAGCTGGATGATCGGCTGGAACGTCAGCGCGAAACCGCCGTCGCGAAGCGCGGAGCGAATCCTGGCCAGCCAGCGGGTGACTTCGTGTACGACCTCGCCGCTGGCCAGCGGATAACCGGCCACGCGGTTCTTGCCGTGTTCCTTGGCCGAGTACATGGCCGTGTCCGCATGGGCGACGAGGGTTTTCGGATCCTCGCCGGCGCGGAGCATGGCGACGCCGACGCTGATCGTGACGGCGTAGACGATGCCTTCGTGCTCGAACCACATCGCTTCGACGGCGGCGCGCAGACGCTCGGCGATGTCGTGGGCGAGATCGCGTTCGACGTTCTGGAGGAGGACGACGAACTCGTCGCCGCCGAGGCGCGCCAGGAAATCGCCGGGCCGTAGGTGCGCCTGCAGGATTGAGGTGATCTCGATCAGCAGCTCGTCGCCGACCGGATGTCCGGCGGTGTCGTTGACCAGCTTGAACTCATCGACGTCGAGTACGAGGATCGCGGCATTGCGGCTGGCGCGGGCGTCATGAGTGAACCGCGTCAGTTGCGCTTCGAAGGCGCGCCGGTTGGGAAGCGATGTGAGGGTGTCGTGCAGAGCCAGAAAGCGGATCTGCTCCTCCTGCTGCTTCCGTTCGCTGATGTCCTGCTTGATGGCTACGAAGTGCGCGATCCTGCCGTTCTCGTCGCGCACCGGCGTGATGGTCTGCTCCTCGGGATAGATCGTCCCGTCCTTGCGGCGGTTGAACATCTCTCCGCGCCAGGTCTCGCCGGCGTTCAGTTGCTGCCACATCCGCGCATAAAACGTTCGGCTGTGATTGCCGGAGCGGAGGATGCGCGGCGTGTCTCCGATCGCTTCCTCGGCAGTCCAGCCGGTGAGCGTGGTGAACGCCGGGTTGACCCACTCGATCACTCCGTTCGTATCGGTGATGACGATGGCGTTCGCAGCCGACTGGAGCGCCACGCGCTGCAGCCGGATCTTGTCCTGTCCCAGGCCGGCGATCATCGACAGCGTGATTTCGTCCGCAAAGCTGCCCAACTCGTCGTTCATCTCTTCGTCGAAGGCATCCTTCGAGGTCGAAAAGATCGTCAGAGCGCCTAGGATCTGGCCGTGCGCGGAGAGCGGAAGCGAAATCGAGGATTCGAGGCCGAACTCCGCGGCGCGGTTGCGCCATCGCTCGAAATCGGGGTCGGACTCGATATCGCAAATCTGCAGGCGCCCTTCACGGATGGCGCGGCCGGTGGGACCGAGCGACTCCGCTCCGCGATCCCAGCGAACGTCGATTCCGTCCAGGAACGCCGATGCAGCACCGGCCGAGCCGCGGATGGAAATGCGGCCGCCGCGCTCTTTGAAGCTGATCTGAACGAGCGCGTAATCATTGAGCTCGACGAGCTGTCCGCAGATGAACTCCAGGATTGACTCGGCCGGCTGACCGCGCAGAATCGCGCCGTCGATCTCATGGATGATCGACTGCAGCAGTTCGCGACGGCGCCTGTGTGCGAGATCGCGCGCCACGCACAGCACGAGCGGTTCCCCTTGAACCTCGGCACGCACGGCGCTCACTTCGAGAGGGAGGAGCGTTCCGTCCGGCCGGCGATGCACGCATTCGCAGGTGCGCGCTTCTCCCGATTCGAGCGTCCGCTGGATCGCGCAGCGCTCGCCGTTGTGGCAGAGACCAGCCACCGGCATTCCGACCAGATCGGTGGCCGGCACGCGATAGGCGGCGGCCGCCGCGGCATTGACTTCGACGATCCGTCCGCCGGCGTCAACAAAGATGGCCAGATCGTGCATGGTTTCCGCGAGAAGGCGGTACTTGCCAAGAATCCAATCCGGGGCCTGAACCGATGCGTCCGCGGTCACGCGCGGATCGTGGTCGGAGCGCGATTTCGCAAAGCATGACGGCGCTCACTTGCACGTGTGACGAGGCGGATTGAGCGCGGCCGTCTCGCCGCCAAGTGGGGCGCACGATCACGCGGCATCGTGATCGCGGACAATGCGCGCATCGGCGCGAGGCATGACCTTCTCGGTGGAGGTGTCCCATGCGCCGAACTTTCTCAGCAACCGTTTTCGCGGCGTCTGTTTGCGCTGCTTTGTTCGTAATCTCCTGCGGCTCTTCCAAACCCCGGCCGGTGCAGGTGATTGGCGCTCCAACGGATCTCGCGCCGATTACCGGCGAGTGGATCGGCACCTATGAGAGCAGCGCCACAGGACGGAGCGGGAGTATCGCATTCCATTTGACGGCCGATCCGAAGGGGGCACACGGCGATGTGTTGATGGTGCCCAAACGGCAGATCGACTATGACCAGCCGAACGGCCAGCACGTGCCGATGGCGAGTGCCAGCAGCGTCCTGTCGATCGAATTCGTCCGCATCGCGTCGGGCGAAATCAGCGGCAAGCTGGCGGCGTACCCCGATCCCGAGGTTGCCGGCGCCACGCTCGAAACGCACTTCCAGGGACGCGCCGATGGCGAGTGGATCGAGGGAACGTTCGTCACCTACTCGGTTCGCAGCGTCGCGCCGCTGAGAGGCACGTGGCGGGTTCACCGCAAGGCCGCCGAGTAACGGTGTCGCAATCGGAGCGCTGGCGTCTCGCCGCCGAATGGGAGGCTTGCGAAGGCGTCGTGTTACCAGCGAAATTCGAGGGTTTGGCGGTTCGGCGGCGAGACGCCGCCGGGCCAGCCGGCGGGGACGCCAGCGCTCCATTGCGTCCTTGAGTGAACCCCAGTTCTTCCGCGACGGCAGCGGCTGGCCGCGCGAAGGAATCGGCCGGTAGTTGCGGGCAGTCCACGCGTGCAGCTTAACGTCCGCGCGCAGGCGCAGCACGAGCATCGTCACCGTGCTGTGTGATGGCGGATGCAGGAGGGAAGACGCGGACGTAACATTGTCGCGCCATGAGCGTGATCAGCGTGTCTTTTCCGGGCGGAGTTGCTGTCGACGCGACCTATAGGGGGCACACCGTCCACACCGATCAGCCGCTGTCGGCCGGCGGAGCGGATACGGCCATGTCGCCGTTCGATCTTTTTCTCGCATCGATCGGGACCTGCATGGGCTTTTACGCGCTTCGCTTCTGCCAGGAGCGGAACCTTTCGACCGAGGGGTTGGGACTGACGCTGGAACCGCTGCGCGAGGGCGACGGCAAACGGATGACGGCGCTGCGCATCGCGGTCGAACTTCCGTCCGCGTTTCCGGAGAAGTATCGAGGCGCCATCGAACGCGCCATCGATCACTGCGCGGTGAAAAACCAGATCGTGAATCCGCCGCGTTTCGAGCTGCTCCTGAACGGAGGATCATCGACAGCGTCAGCAGTCCCACCAGCGAGACCGTGCTGACGGCGGTGACGCTGAGAGGCGAGAGCGATCGGGCTCATCCCGTCCGGATCATTTCTCCGGCCTTGCTCCATTCGATGAACGAGCCGTCGTAGAGCGAGGCGTCGTAGCCGAGGTAGCGGAGAACGAAGTACGTCATCGACGCCTGCATGCCGGTACGGCAGTAGACGATGTTCGTCGTTTTCCTCCTCACACCGGCCTGGTGATAGATCAGGCGAAGTGCGTCGGCCGGCTTGAACGCGCCGGTGGCATCGAGATTCGAGGCGTAGGGATGTTCACCGCGCCGGGGATGTGCCCGCCGTGCGGCACGTCCACTCCGGCCTCGTTGCCGCAGAACTGCGCCTGTGATCGGGCATCGATCAACACGAGATCGGGGGCGCCGTCGTCGCGAAGACGCACCACGTTTCGCATGGTCGCCAGGAGCGTGACGGTGTCCGGAACGGGACACGCCTCGAACGATCCCGGTTTCGGCTGCGCCGGTTTCTTCGTGGTCGTGTAGCCGGCGGCGATCCATTTCTCCAGGCCGCCATCGAGCAGCGCGGTCCGGTTGCCCTGGCCGAGATAGTCGAGCGTGAACCAGGCGCGCGCCGCCGGCAGCGGATCGTTGCTGTAGATGACGATGCGCTCGCGCGTTCCGACACCTGCCGCGCGGAAGACGCGTTCGAGAGCGTCGATCGGCGGCAGCTCATTGGGCGTGCCGTCGCGCTGCACAAGCAGAGAGGACATTTCGATCAGTACTGCATCCGGAATGTGACCGGCGCCGTATCCGGCGGCATCGCCGATGTGAAGGAGTGTCATCGTCCCGAGGTGACGCTTGGCTCTGATTGTCCGTACGGGGCTGGGCCAGCCTTCTCCTCCTTCGATGCAATCTCAGTATTTCGCTTTCGCGATCGTGTCCTGAACCTTGCGGGCCTCGGCGACGTGCTTGCGAAGAGTGGGCAAGGTTTGATTCGTCCACGCTTTGAGATCGGCGTCGGCGACGATCTTCGACTCGGAGTCGAACAGAGCGATGAGCGTATCGAGGATGCCGGCCATGTTCTGAACGAACCGCTGGTCGAACTGCTTGCCCGACATGCGTTTCATCTCTTCGTTGGCGGTGACGATCGTCGCCTCCGCTTCTGCCGGCAGCGTCACATTTTTTTTGCCGGCGATGGCACGCAGCTCGTTCGCGAGCCGGTCGAGATCATTGGCCACGAGATGCGCGTAGGCCTTGGCGGCGACGTTCACGGCCTGCACATCGGCCGTGCGGGCGAATGCGATCGACCCCAGGAGTCCGGCGTAGCTGTCCTTCACGAACTGCGTGTCGGGGTCGTTCATGACGATCGTCGTCGTGGCGATGGTCGCTGAGGTCGGCGTGGTATCGATCGCGGTGGCCGTAACGACCGGAACTTTCTCTTCGTGTCGATTGCAGGAAGCGAAAACCATGGCCGCGGCCATCATCAGAGGCATCACAATTTGTCGTTTCATAAGTCCTCCTTCCGGAGCGCAATGTAATGCGCGGCCGAGCCGCCGAACGTTCGATGGCACACAGATGCCGCTGGCAATGACAATCGGTGTGAAATCGGATTGCCTATGCCGCGCCGCGGGCGGTGCGCTGCGCCCGGTACTGGTCGAGATTCCTCTGCATCATCTCGAAGCACTCGCAGGCGCGGCCGGCAAGCGCATTGGCGTCGATGACGCGGATTGACTCCCGTCCGCGCTCGACGATGCCGTCCGCGTTGAGATTGCCGATCGCCAGCGTCACGCTCGATCGCTGGATTCCCAGCATCTTTGAGAGCAGATCGTGCGAGACATGGATGCCGTCATCGGCGGCCCGGTCTCGAAGAGCGAGGAGCCATTTCGAGAGGCGCTGCTCGATGGAGTGAATGCGGCTGCAGACGACATTCTGGGTCAGATGCTGGACATAGAGAGCGAGATAGTCGAGCAGAACGGTCCTGGTTCTCGAGTCCGAGGCGAACTCGGCGCGCAGGCGCATCGCGCTCACGCAGGTGACGTCGCCTTCCGCCAGCACGATCGCCGAGCTGTCGATCGCGCCACGCCGGATGAGCGATTCCACGCTGATGAAGCCTTCGGGCCCGATCAGAGCTACTTCAAGCTGAGAACCGGTGTCCGTAGTGCACACCAGAGACAGAACGGTGCCGCGGTGCGGAAAGTAGAGTGTGACGGGATCGGAGGGCATCGCTAACAGTACGTCGTGCAGTCTCACCCGCTGGATCCGCGTTTCCAGGCGCGACAAAACCACCGGCGGCAACGCGAGGAGAACCTCATTCGTGGAAGGAGAGCGCGGCGCTCCGAAGGCAACGTAGGGCGCGATTTCCCGATTCATCATGTTCCCCTCACTTGCTGAAAGGCGGAGGCTTTCCATCACGCACGTGCCGCCGCGAAGCCGCCTGCACGAGATTCCGTTCGGGCCGCTGACGCAATCCAGGGCCGTCACGGACGGCGTGGTCGTCCACGAGAAACACGGCGATCTTCTTTATGATCATTCGATCGGAATCCCGCCCGCTCACTGAAGCGCTCGGCGGAACTCACGAACGCGACGACGAGCTCGTAGTCGTCGGAGTCAGATCTCTAATGTAGAGACGAACTCGGCGATCTTCTCTGCCGTCGCTGCCCTACGCGATTCGACTTCGGCACGCGGCAATCAGGAGCTCTTTACGGAACCGGTGGAGGATGCAACATCCGCACCGGTGCGCGCCGGATACCGACGTTCTGATAAATCTCCTCATTCAGCGCGCCTGCGTTCGACACCAGACGGACTCCCTTTGTGCCAGGCAATACCGTGAGGGGGTGATGAGCGACGACGAAACTCCCCTCAACGCCGGCACGGCCGCACCCGACTTCACGCTGCCTTCCGCTCCCGATCAGGAAGTGAAACTCAGCAACCTCGCCGGCAAGCCGGTCATCCTCGCGTTCTACCCCGCCGACTGGAGTCCGGTGTGCGGCGATCAGATGGCCCTCTACAACGAGATTCTGCCGGAGTTCGAAAAATACGGGGCGCAGCTCTGCGGGATCTCGGTCGATGGGGTCTGGTGCCATCGGGCGTTTTCACAAGCGCGGCACCTTCAGTTTCCGCTTCTTGCCGACTTTGAACCAAAGGGCGCCGTCGCCCGCCGATACGGCGTCTATCGGAAGGACGATGGGATCGCCGAGCGGGCGCTGTTCGTACTCGACAGCGATGGCGTGATCCGCTGGTCGCATGTCTCGCCCATTCACATCAACCCCGGAGCAGACGGCATCCTGAGCGCGCTCGAACGGCTGCACTGAGAGAAAGACAGGACAGGCATGGCTCAACTGGTACAACCCGTCACGGAAGAGGATCACATCGCCGGGCCGGTGAATGCGCCGCTGACGCTCGTCGAATACGGCGACTTCGAATGTCCGCACTGCGGTGCCGCCCATCCCGTCGTCAAGGAGATTCAGCAGCTGCTCGGCGACACTCTCCGGTTCGTCTTTCGCCAATTTCCGCTCACGCAGATTCATCCGCACGCCGAGCATGCCGCCGAGGCGTCTGAGTCGGCCGCGGCCCAGGACGCGTTCTGGGAGATGCACGACATCATCTTCGAGAACCAGACTGCACTAGCCGATCGCGATCTCCTCCGCTATGCCGCGGCGATCGACATCGACGCAGAGCAGGTGGCCGAGGATCTCGCCGCCGGCACGTGGCAAACGCGTGTGCGGCGCGATTTTGCTTCGGGCGTTCGCAGCGGCGTGAATGGCACACCGACGTTCTTCATCAATGGCATGCGCTACGACGGACTCCTCGACGCTCGAAGCCTGCTCGCGGCGCTTCGCGTGTCGGGAGGCAGAGCGAGTCGATGAGCAGCGGATCCCGGGAGGACGACCGTGGAGACACGTGAGCTTTTGCGTGAGAACTGGACGAAGACGTTCGACTCCCTGAGCCGGATGTACAGTGGCTCGACAGCGACTCTCGAGATTCTCGACGGCGACCTCGGAGCGCAGATCGAGGTCGACGAGCTGCCGCTTCGCGGAATCACGTGCGATGCGAGCGGGATCGAGATGATCTTCGTCACGCGCGATGGACAACATCTCGCGCACCGGATTACGAATCCACAAAGGATACACATCGAAGAGCGCGACGACGGCTTCGTCGCCGCCATCGGCATCGTCTCGTCCTCGGAACCTGAGGCGATCCTGCGCCTGCATCAGCCGCTGCCGTCCCGGCTTCTGCCTCGCGAGACCTAGCAACTGAGTGAGCCCGCGCCGATTCGAAGAAGCGAATTCAGAATGCCCTCGTCAAGGCTCGTAGGCGCCCACTCCAGGCGGATTGCCAAGGGTTAGGATCAGACAATCAAGTATGAGCAGACCCCACAGAGCCGCACCGTGAAAACGCGTCCTGTAAAGCCCTCGGATGACCGAAAGCGATATCGCTGGGAGCAAGGCGAGAAAGTAGCGGTCGATTGCCAGAGAGAACGGCAACACGCAACTTGCGGCCAGAACGAGGCCCACTGGAACGCCAGCCATGATGAGTAACCGCCGTTCCTCGCGCTTCCTGCTCACCAGCCGGTGCATGAAATGATAAGTAGCAACGCCGATCGCGCCTATTGCTGAAACCCACGCCAGAATCCACTTCACGGCGAGTGAGGGCATCGCGCCCACAACGAGGCGGCTCGCGATGCCGCCCAGGCGGTCCGGATAAGGTCTTGGAATCCATCCGGCGTGGTTTGCCATGCCCTGTTCGCGAAAATACAAGGAGGCCACCGCCCATGGAGCAAACGCAAGAACTCCTACCGTCAAGGCCCATAGGCGTGTGGTTGTTGAGGAGGTTTTGCGTTGGAGCAGCAATACCAAAACTTCTCCCGCCACAAGAAATACGAAAACAACGTGGCAGTACATGCCAAGGCAAGTGACAACAGCGAGCAGGACTCCACGTTTCCGGCCGCCTGTCGACCAGTTTTGAAAAATTGCCAGCTGGAGCGTCGCGAGACACAGCAGCAGGCCATACGCCCGCAACCGTTGCGAGAACTGAACGTGGATGGGCAACACAGCGACATATCCAGCCAACATCAGGCCCGGCCATGCCCTTCTTCTCAGAAGAAATGGCGAAAAGGCTACAGCAGCCCAGCCAAAGAACACCGAGAGCTCACGAAGCTGCGGAACGCTGTCGCCTCGGATATCCCGCCACAAGCGCAAGAGAAGTGGATACAACGGCTGATTGACGAGGTCGGCCGCAACCGATCGCAGCATTTTCCAGCACGTCGGCTCCGCAAGCCACGAAAGCGTAACGGCCTCGTCGCTGTCGACGGGAATCGCGTTGAGCCGAAATATGCGGATCGCCCCCGCTCCGCATAGAACCAATACAAGACACACCACATACCACCAACGGCGAATCGCGACCCGCTCTATCAACACTGCCTCACCCTCGTCGGGAACCATTGACACTTCAGATCACCGTATCACTGGCGCGCCGAATTCGGAGGATCGAAATCTGATTGCAGTGGAAGGGACGTCGCCACGCATCCGAAGCGAACTGCATCGAGTTTTTCAGCGCGAATCGACAGGGCGCCGCATCCCTTTTCGACACTTGTAGTAGGAGTAGACCACCATGTCCACTCCGGCCGGAACATCAGGGACTGAGCGGAAGTTGTGCGGAAACGCGCGTTCCGCTGCCGGGTGCACTGACGATCTCCAGCTCCCCTCCCAGGATGGTGACGCGTTCACGCATGCCGCCAAGTCCGGCGCCCGTGTGGACAGCGGAGACGTCGAACCCCGCGCCCTCATCTTCGACCAGCACCTGCAGCGCTCCATCGCCCGCTTCCACCGTCACGCTGGCATGCCGGACGGCAGCATGGCGGGCCACGTTGGTGAGCGCTTCCTGGATGATTCGATAGCCGGCGACCTCCACCTCTGTCCGGAAGCGCTCGCCTTCCACCCCGGCGTGAACGAATTCGACCGCGATCCCCGTCTGCCGCGTATACCGCTCCAGGAGACCTTCCAGAGCGGCGATGAGCCCGAAATCGTCGAGTGCGGCCGGCCGGAGGTCGAGTGCCATCGCCCGCACGCGGGCGCTCAGCTCGAGCACGGCCTGCCGCGCCTCCTCGATCCGCGCCTGCGTTGCCGGCGGCAGCCGCTCCGGAATGCTCAGCAGCATGCCGATCCCGGTCAGCACCTGCCCGATCTCGTCGTGCAGCTCACGGGCGATCTGTTTCCCGGTCGTCTCCTGCATCTCGATCAGCCTTCTCGGCAGAGTTCGCAGCGCCTCTTCCGCCCGCTTCTCCGCGGTGACGTCGCGGAGAATTGCGTAAATCTGCACCTCGCCGTCCGGCAGCAGGACCGGCACGCGCTGCGTGGCCAGCAAAAGACGTGTTTTCGGAGAGGCGATGAGCTCGGAGAGCCGGCGCCCTGTCGATTCCTCCGCGCGGTAGCCGAACATTCGGGTGAACTCGCGATTGATGCGGATGACGCGGTCGTCCTCCGTCGTCAGCGCCACGGCCTGCGGCGCCTGCTCGAACAGTTCATCGAGCAGTGCGCGCTGCTTCTGCAGACGATCGACCACCGACGTCAGCACGGCAACGATCAGAACGGTGACCGGGATGACACTGATGCCGATCAAGCCCAGAGACCGGATGCTGACGGTGTGTCTCAGGACCGCCGGCTCCGTCGAAATCATGAAGACGACTCCTGCCATCGCGGTGTAATGCATGACAGGGTTGGCAGATCCGCGGAGCAGCGCTACGGCGTGCTTGCTCGGCCGCCGCCGTGGAGTCGAATCCCAGGAGCGATGCGCCAGCCGGACAGCAAACGAACAGATCGTGATGGCGAAGGCGGTCGAAAGCGTGACCAGCAGCGGGGAGTGATGGTTCTGCAACCGCGGAGAGCGGATCGACGCCATCGCCGTGTAGTGAAGCGCGGAGATGCCGACGCCGCCGAGCAACGCGCCGGCCACGATGGCTCGTGGCCACGTCAATTCGCGCCGAATCATGACCAGAAGGGTCGCCGCCGATCCTGCCGCGCCGACGACCCACGACAGGACCACGATCCGCCAGTCGAGCTGCAGCGGGAGGTTCAGCGCGAGGTTGCCGGTGTAGTGCATCGACCAGGTGGCCATGCCATCCACGGCCGCGGCGCCTGCAAACCAAGCCGCCCACGCTCTTCCCTCGGTGTTCCGAAGGCGCTCGAGCAGATACACCGCGGCGTAGGCGCCCGTGATCGAGACGATCACCGATAGCACGACGATCCGCGGGTCGTGCGACGCCGGAATGGCCGCTTGAGGAAGTATCCGGTGCGCCCTCCCAGGCGCGCTAGCCGAATATTACGCCCGCGCTACTGCCGAGTGGATGGTCTCGATCAGAAGACCGAACTCGAACGGCTTGAGCAGGTAAAACACTTCGCCGCCGGGGGAGAGCTCGTCGAGCTGCCCGCGATCGGCATGCCCGGTCGAGAAAATCACCGGCAGGCCGGGATGCATGACCATCACCTTTCGATAAACCTCCGTGCCGTCGATGTCGGGCAGCCCGACATCGAGGACCATGACATCCGGAAGGGCACGGCTGACGCGCTCGATGGCTTCGTGTCCCGAGCTTGCGACGTCCACTTCGAGTCCTTCCAGTTCCAGCAGCGCCGAGACGCCCGAGGACACGGCCGGATCGTCCTCCACGAGAAGGACACGGACGGTCCCGCCGGTTTGTTGGTGATTGCCCCCCGCCTCGGGAATCTCTCCTCCCGCCTCCGGGAGAACTGCCGCCGAACCGGCATCCTCAGCAGCGAGCGGCAGAAAGATGTGGAACGTCGTTCCGAGGCCGACCTCGCTCTCGACGAAGATCTCCCCGCCGTGTCTCTGTACGACCTGATGCGTGACGGCCAGTCCCAGCCCGGTTCCGCTCGGCTTGGTTGTGTAAAGCGGCTCGAAAATGTGCTGGAGGATCTCCGGTCCGATCCCGCAACCGGTGTCGCGCAGGATGAAGTGCGCGAAACGCTCCGGGGCCTCGACGATGCCGAACGGGAACTGCGCGCCGGCCGGCTCCCGGCGCACGGCCATGGTGAACCGGCCGCCTCCGGGCATGGCATCGCGCGCGTTGAGTACGAGATTCATCACGATCTGATGGATCTGGTTCTCGTCCGCTTCGACGGCGATCCGGGGGTCGCGCGAGTGCACATCGACCTTGTAGGCGGAGCTGAGAATGGACCGCGCTTCCAGTGCCACGGTCTGCAGACACGATTCGGCATCGAAAACCGAGCGATTCAGCTCGGCCGGCTGTGTGAAGCGAAGAATGTCGTGCGTGATTCTCCTTCCGCGCGCGACGGAACGCGCGATGTGGTCGACAGCGGTTTCGACGCGCTTCGGATCGCGCCGGATCAGATCGACGAACGGGGCGATTCCCATGAGGACGTTGTTGAACTCGTGCGCGATCGTCGCGGCCATCCGGCCGAGGGCGGAGAGGCGGTTCGCCTGCTCGAGCTTGAGCTCCAGCTTGCGCCGCTCGCTCACGTCCATGAAAGCGACGACCACCCCGACGACTGCCCCGTTGTCGATGATCGGGGCGGCGGAGTAGTCGACCGGCACCGCGATGCCGTCGCGGCGCCAGAACGTATCGCTCGAGACGCTGCGCGTAGCCGATGACCAGAGCACGTGCTGGATGGGACACTGCTCGGCGGCATACGGGTTGCCGTCCGGATGGCGGCTATGCATCGTGTCATGAATGTTGCGGCCGAGGAGCTCCTCGCGCGACCAGCCGAGCATCCGGGCCGCGGCACGGTTCACCATCGTGCAGCGCCCCGTCACGTCCATGGTGTACATCCCCTCGACCGTCGACTCGAGCACGAGCTGCAGATTGCGGGTGACCTGCTCCCGCTCGCGCTCCGTTTTCCGCTCTTCCGTTACATCGCGCGCGAAGCCGTAGGTTTCGGTCCTGACGCCGTCGCGAATCTCGGGAAACGAGGTGACGTGCAGCAGTACGCTTTTGTCCCGGCCGGTGATCAACAACTCTCTCTCGACCACGACAGTTGTTTCCTTGAGGTCCCGGAAGAGCTCCAGACACTTCCGGACGTCCCCTTGATGAATCAATTCGAGGAACGGGCGGCTGATCCACTCCTCGCATCGCCAGCCGGTGATGCTTTCGAAGGCGCGGTTCAACGTGACCAGACGCCCTTCCGCGTCGATGGTGAAGATGATTTCGGACGCCCCTTCGACGACGGTCCGGTAGCGCTTTTCGGACTCGATGAGCTGCTGCTGCGCGCCGGCACGCTCCATTGCATCGGCGAGGATGTTCGCGAGCGCCTGGACGAAGTCGATATCGGATGCGCCGAAGTTCCGGGTGACTTTGCTGTGCGCCGTCAGCACGCCGTAGATCTTCGTCGCGCTGGCAACGGGAACGCACAGGCCGCTGCGGACGCCTGCCGAGAGCGCGGCTTTGGCGGTGACCAGGTGCGCCGCGCTCTCGTAGTCGTTTACGACCACCGGTTTCCCGCTGAGCACCGTCAGGCCGACATGCGTGTTCTCGCGGACCGGAGACTCGAGGGGCATGACGTCACCCCACACGCCGGCGCGAAAGAACAGACTGTCCCGCGTCTCATTCAGTTCGGCGAAGATCGACCACTCCACATCCAGGCCGCGGCGCACGAGGTCACAGGCCTGCTGCAAGGTGCCGTCATCGAACGACGCGAGCGCCGACTGGCCGAGATCTGCGATGGCGTTCTGCTGCAACGCGCGCGTCCGCAACTCCGCCTCCGCCCGCCAACGCTCCATGGCCTGCCCCAGGACGATGGCTACCGATCGCAGAAAGTCGATATCGGTCGTGCTGAACGATCTCTTCGATCGCGTGTAGATACCGAGAACGCCCCACGGTTCGGCTTCGCCGCAGTCGATTGCGACCGTGATCCCGCTGACCACGCCGTGCCGGCGAACCAGCTCGGAGGGCTCGAAGCGAGTTTCCGTGTGAATGTCCGAAAGGATCACCGGCGGTCCTGAATCGAGCGTAAATGCGGCCTGCGAGCCGCGTCCGCTGCTGACCTTCGTCGTGCCGATGGCGTTCTCATCCCATCCTTCTCCGGCGATGAGGATGAGACTTCCGTTCTGACGCTGCAGCACTTCGGAGAATTCAACCTCGAGAACGATGCTGACGACCGTCGCCGTCTGATTCAGCAGGAATTCGGGAGACATGCCGCTGAGAGCAGCCTGTCCGAGGTGTGCGACCGCGGCCTGCTGCACGGCGGTGCGATGGAGCTCCTGCTCGCGATGGACCCGCTCGGTGATGTCCTGGACGGTGCCGAAGATTTTGATGGGGCGCCCGCTGCCGTCGCGGACCGTGCGGCCGCGCCCGTGCAGAGTGCGCACGTCGCCGTCGCGCAGAATCCGGTAGTCGATCGAGAATGGATCGGTCGCATTCGCGGCGGATTCCAACACGGAGCGCACGACCTCGCGATCGTCGGGAAGAATGGTTTCGTAGACTCTTTCCGGATCCGGTTTCGCGTCAGCCTCGAAGCCGTGCACGCGACGAAGCCCGGCCGACCAGGAGAGGGTACGGGTTGCAAGGTCGTACTCCCAGCTTCCGACGTTCGCAATGACCTGGGCCTCGTCGAGCTGTTCCTTGCTGAGCCGGTTGCTTTCCTCGGCGATCCGCAGAGCGGTGATGTCGTTCGCCAGCACCACCACCGATTCGAATTTGCCCTCGTCCGTCAGCACCTTCGACATCGTGACGGTGGCGATCCTGATCGAGCGGTCAGAATGCCGGTAACGCCGCTCATACTGATCGTGCAACCGCGGCGAGCGAAGGAATTCTTCATAACGAGCAACCGCCGCGGCGATCTCCGCAGCGGGGATGAGCGCCGTGAAATGGCTCCCGACGACGATATCGGCGGGCTTGCCGGCCAGGCGGCAGTACTCGTCGTTCGCTTCGATGATGAAGCCTTTCGCATCCGCGCTGCAGACGCCGATCGGCGCGTTGCGGAATGCCCGGTGGTAACGAGCTTCCGCGGCTTTCAGGTCGCGTTCGAGACGCGTCCGTTCTCTGCGGGTGTCGGCGTCGCGGATTTCGCGTTCGATCGCCGGCGCCAGCCGGCCGAGATCGTCCTTCATCACGTAGTCATTCGCGCCCGCGCGCATCGCTTCGACCGCCCGCGCCTCGCCGATCGTCCCGGAATGGACGATGAACGGCAGGTCGGCGTCGCGCTCCCGCAGCAAGCGCAGCGCCTCGATGCCGCTGAACCCGGGAAGGTGGTAGTCGGAGATGATTGCCGACCACGGGCCGTCGTTCAGGGCACGGAGGTACTCGTCACGCGTTGCGACGACCCGTTTCTCGAATGCCAGTCCGTCGCGTTCCAGAGCGGCAATGGTCAGCTCGGCGTCGTGTTCCGAGTCCTCAAGGAGCAGCAGCCGCATGGCCGTTCCCCTCCGGATCGGGTGGAGCGGTATTCAGCATGAGCCAGTACATCCCGATCTGGCGCGCCGCCTCCAGGAATTGCTCGAAGTCCACCGGCTTCACGATGTAACTGTTCGCTCCGAGCTTGTAGGTCTTGAGCCGGTCGCGCTCCTGCGCCGACGAGGTGAGCACGACCACCGGCAGTAGCCGCGTGTGCGGATGCGCGCGAATGGCGTCGAGTACTTCGAACCCGTCGCGGCGCGGCAGCTTCAGATCGAGCAGTACTACGACCGGAAGCGGCTGGGCCGGCCGGGACGGCGTGCCGTGCAGGATCTCGAGGGCCTGCTGTCCGTCGCGCGCGATGATCAGGTCATTGGCCAGTTGCTGCCGGCGGAAGGCGATCAGCGTCAACTCGATGTCGTCTTCGTTGTCCTCGACGAGAAGAATGCGGCTCACGGTGACTCCTGTTCTGCGCCGCCGAGGGTGAAGCGAAAGGTGGCGCCGCGGCCGGGGGCGGACTCCGCCCAGACCCGGCCGTCGTGTCGATGGATGAGGCGCTGCACGATGGCGAGTCCGATTCCTGTTCCTTCGAACTCGTTGCCATGCAGCCGCTGAAATGGCGCGAACAATTTCTGCGCGAACAGCGGATCGAACCCGACGCCGTTGTCGCGGACGAACAGCGCGTCCCCCTCCCTGCCGATCTCGATCCTCGCTCCGCTCGGCGAGGCTGTGAACTTGACCGCGTTGCCGATGAGGTTCTCGAACACGATTTTGATCAGTTGCGGATCCGCATAGGCGCGAAGCTCCGGCTCGATCGTCCACTCGATCCGCCGCCCCTCCGCCCGTTCCTCCGCCTCGGCTGCAACAGCCTCGATGATCGCGGTCAGGTCCACGCTGGTCCGCCGCATTGCCTTGCGGCTGAGACGCGACAGATTCAGCATGTCGTCGATCAGCTCCGACATCCGCCGCGTGGCCTCACGCACCCGCGTCAGGTAATGTTTCCCTTTGTCGTCGAGCGTCTCCGCATAGCCGATGAGAAGTTCGCGGCTGAAGCCATCGATGCTCCGCAGCGGCGCGCGGAGATCGTGCGAGACGGAGTAGCTGAACGTTTCCAGCTCCTCATTGGCCTGGCTGAGCCGGGTGGCGAGCTCCTCGACGCGCTGGCGCAGCTTCTCGATGTCGGTCGCTGGCGACGCCTGCCTGACGGTTGCGCGCACGCTCGCGACCGCGCCGCCGCCCTCCAGCTCTTCCACGCGGCCGCGCAGAATCTCGTGCGCTCGCTCGAGCGCCGCGCGCGCGGTTTCCAGCTCACGCTCCCGGCGCATGTACTTGTGCCGAAGACGCAGCGTGAAGCCCGAGAGGGCCAGAAGGAGTACCGTGCTGAAGATGATGATGATGGACACCGGGAGGGACATATTTCGCTGCGTCACGAACCCTAACCGGTGCGAAGGCGGCGCGCTATCAGACTGCGTGGGCGAAGTCTGTCCGCATTTGTCCTACAGTCTTCAGTTTTCGAGCTCATGCCGGAGCTTCTGCTTCGCGCGGATGTAGAGCGGACCAACGGAGCCGAGGGGGATGCCCAGACGGTCGCTCGCTTCGGCGTAGGAAAGCTGCTCGAGCCCGATCAGCTCGCACAGCGCGCGCGACTTGTCGTCGAGGCGCTGGAGGGCCTGCCGTACCGCCGTGACGGCGACCGTTGCCGCCGTGTAGCTGCGCTCCGCGGCCGGCAAGGCTTCGAATGGACGCTCGCGCGCGGCTCGCTCCAGCGTCCGCTTGCAGAGATTGATCACCGTCCCGGTGAGCCACGCCCCGGCATCGAGGACGAAACGGCGATTCTCAAGAAAGGCATACCAGGCTTGGTGCAGGACATCCTGCGTCTCATCGGGGCCGAGGCCGAAGCGCCGCGCCATCATGGCGCGCAGCCGCGGAGCGGTCTCGCGATACAGCGTCTCGAGGTTCTTCGGACGCAGGGTGCGGACCGTGGAAAGGAAGTCGTCCGTTTCGAACGGCTTGCGCAGAAGAGTGGACGCGCCGATCTCGAGCAATCGCTTCTCGATGGCGGGGGTGGCATAGCTGGTCATCGCCGCCACGGCCGTGCCGGGGCTGATCCGCCGGATCGTCTCGATGAGTCGCAGCCCGTCGTCGCCACATTGCAGCCGCAGATCGGTCAGCACCACGGGATAGAAGCGGTCCGATGCCATCTTCTCCGCGGAGACGGCGTCCCTCGCGATGGTCGCGGGGATATTCTCGAGGGAAAGAAGCTGCTGCAGACCGGAAACGATCGTCAGTTCATCGTCGACGAGAAGTACGGGGTGCATGGGCATCGGTGGTTTCTCCGGGAGGTCATGGCGATCTCGATGGCGAGCGACCGCGTCGGAACGGGCGCGGCGGCCCGCCTCCGCGCTTCGCCGGAAGGAGCCGCCAGGATGAACATCGGCAGTGCGATCGTGCTCGTTCGTTTCATGACATCAGTACGCCGATGCAGGGAGGAGCCGTCGTCCCCCCTGCACCGGCTGTCCACCGTTTTGCGATCAATTGGACGTGGCCGTAAAGGCGATGCTGTTGTCGATCGCAGCGGCAGCGGCGCTGTCGGCGACGACGATGTCCCACGAGTAGCTGCCGGTCGAACCGTAGGTGCCGGTCGAGGTCAGCGTCGTGGCCGCGGAGTCGCTCAGCGTGCTGCCGTTGAGCTTCCAGGTGATGCCCGAGGCCGGAGCGCTGCCGAGCTGCGCGGTCAAGGTGTAATCGGTGCTGGTGAGGTTGGCCTTATCGACCTTCACCCCGGCCGTCGAGGACAGCGTCCAGTTGGACGCGCCGCGAGCGAGCGTGAAGCCGGTCGGAGCCGCACCGAACTTGCTGATGGACCCGAGCGCGCTCGTCGCCGCGGCCGTTCCCGTGCCCGACGTCGTGCCGCCGGCGGATTCGATGGTCAGGCTGATCGAGCTCTCGACGGTTCCCGTCACCGTCAGCGTCCCGCTCGACGTGTCGGCAAAGGCCGCCGGCGCGAGTGCCAGCATCGCTACTGCACCAACAACTGCGTAGATTTTCTTCATGGTCATTCTCTCCTCGAACTTTCGTTCCGTTGATTTGGTACTTCCTGTATGAGTCGGGGAGAGGCCATTAAAAAATACAGCCCTGCCGGGCGCGCCACCGTAGGAATGCGGCGCGAACATTCGTAGGACGTTGCCTTACAGAAGGCCCGTGCGGATGGCGTAGGCGATGATTTCGCCGTTCGACTTGAAGCCGGTCTTCATGAGGATGCGCGTCCGGTAGGTGCTGACGGTCTTGACGCTCAGATGCAGCGCATCGGCGATGTCGGTGGCCGACTTTCCCTGCCCGAGAAGGCGGAAGACTTCGAACTCGCGCGCGGACAGCCGCTCGTGCGGCGCGCCGGCCGAACCGCGCTTCACGTCGGCGGCCATCTGCTCTGCAACCGCTTCGCTCACGTAGGTCCGCCCCATCGCCACGCGCTGGATCGCTTCGATGAGCTCCTCCGGTGAACGATCCTTCTGGATGTAGCCGGACGCGCCGGCGCGGAGGCAGCGGATCGCGTACTGCTCTTCGGCATGCATGCTCAGCATCAGCACCGGCAGGGCCGGAAATTCGGCCCGGATGTGGCCGAGAAGATCGATGCCGCTGCGCAGTCCCAGCGAAACATCGAGAATCACCATGTCGATCGACCCGGAGCGCAAGGCCGGCAGGATGTCGTCGGCAGACGATACTTCCGCGGCCACCTTCCACGCCGGACGCATGGCCACGATCTGCTGCAGTCCGCGTCTGACGATACTGTGGTCGTCGGCAATCAGAATGTTCATCGCGGAATCTTCACGAACACGCGCGTACCGCGGCTCGGGCTCCCCTCGATGATAACGGAGCCGCCCAGGGCGTGGGAGCGCTCGCGCATGCCGAGGAGTCCGAGTGTCGTTCTGCTGTCGATTTCTTCGACAGTGATACCTCGTCCGTCGTCCACGATCTCCGCACAAAGGTCATCGCTGCTCGCTTCAATGTGCACCTCGACGGAAGTGGCGCCGGCATGCCTGGCGATGTTCGTCAGTGCTTCCTGCACGATGCGATAAAGCGCGGTGGCACGGTCGGCATCGACAGAGAGGTCGTCCGGACAGAACCACGATGTGGTGGTGATGCCGGTCCGCTTCTGGAACGAGGCCAGCTCGTGTTCCAGCGCGGGCCGGAAGCCGAAATCGTCCAGCACTGCCGGGCGCAGCGCAGTAGCCACGCGCCGCACCGTGCCGAGTGTGTCGTCGATGAGGTCGAACATGGTGGCGATTCGCGCGTTGGCCCGCTCCACCTCCTCGCCGCGCCACTCTTTTCGGAGGAGGTCCAGATCGAGCCGCAGTGAGGTCAACCGCTGTCCGAGCTCGTCGTGCACTTCGCGTGCGATCCGCCGCCGCTCCGCTTCTTGCAGGTGGTTCAGGGCGGAGGAGAGCCTGCGCAGCTGTTCGCGTGAATCGGCCAGCGCGACTTCCGCCTGTCTCCGCTCCGTAATGTCGATGCTTAGCTTGATGGCCCCCTTGATCGTGCCGTCGCGTTCGCGCAGCGGTTCGACGAGATTGTCGAACGTACGGCCGTTGTACATGTGTTCGAAGCGGGTCGGCTCCCCGCCGAGCGCGGTGCGGGTTGCCGCGATTGCGGTCGACGCACCGAGCAGATCCACGGTCCGCCCGACCACCGCCTTCGGATCGAGACCGAGGGCGGCCAGACCGGCCCCCTGCGCGGAGGTGAACCGCATGTCACGGTCGACGACGGCGACGATGGCCGGGAGTTGATCGAGCAGCAGGCCCAGCCGGTTCTTTCCCTCCGCGAGCTGGTCTTCGGCTACGCTGCGCGCCGTCGCGGCTGCGAACATGGCCGCGATCGTCTGCAGCGGATGAAGGGCCCCGCGATGAAACGGCGCCGTCTTCGAGTACGCCGCCAGCACATAGGCCACGTCCCCGCTCCCGACGCAGACCGCCGCTCCGTACCCGTACTCGCGCAAGTGCGGCGCGCCGGTCTTGTCAGCGGCGGTAAGCGCGCGCAGCAGAGGCTCGGCATCGGACGCAGACGCGACGAGCGACCGCCGGTCGCGCCTGCGCACTTCGTCCGCGGGCAGCAGTTCCGCGTAGTCTGCCTGCAGGGCCATCTTGACATTCGCGACAGCGGCGCGGCGCAATGCGTCACCGTCCCGCTCCGTGACCGCGCGCTGCGCGAAGGCGGCCAGCGCATTCGCCGTTTCGAGCAGGGACTGGTACCCGTGCTCGGCCGAGCTCAATCTCCGCTGCGCGTCGCGCATCGGCGTGAGATCGTGAAGAACGGCGAGGGCCGCCTCGATGGAACCGTCGGGAGCTCTGGCGGCGGCGATGGTGATGACCACGTCGAACTCGCTTCCTTGCTTGCGGCGGCGCCGTGTCTCGTGATGCGGAAGGACGCGTCCCTGGAAGATGGATTCCCTCAGACGCTCGTGCGCCTCCTTCAACCGATAGGGGATCGCGGGATGCGGTTTTCCCATCACTTCCGCCGCGGTCCAGCCGAGCACGGTTTCGGCCGCTGCATTCCAGAGGATGACGCGGCCGAGGCGGTCGACCCCGACGACGGGGAGCGGAAGCGCTTCGAGAAAAGCGTTGAGGAGCTTATCCATCAGAAACAACTCAGCGCATTCCTACTTATTTTGGAACCTGATGTCTGTCGGGCGGCGTCCTACATTCGGAATGCGAAGCATCCGAAAGACGCTCGCGTCCGGCGGCGAGTGAGATCGAAGGACACAAAATCGAGCGGATGAAACATCCGGATTTTTCTGCCTCTCTTTGTGGGTGCTGCCAACATCCCGCATTCCAGGACCGAATACAGGATCGGCCCTTCAGCGGATTACCTTCCGGGCCGAACTGCGCCTCGCTGTGATGAAGACAGTTCCGGGTGGAGGGGCGGGGTTCTGGAACGGCTGTCCGGCCGCACGCTCGTCAGTGTGGCCCGTACTCGCCAACGCCATCGCTTGGAAACATCTCTTCGGCGTTCAACTTCCAGAACTTCCGAAGTTCTGTCTCTGTCGCTGCTAACCGTTCAGGAATGAAGAGATCGGAGATGCGATCGTAGTTCTCGCTCAGAAGGTGAGCATGTCGACGCAGCAACGCTGAATCTGCTGGCCCGTATGCATTGCTCGCGATCCGCAGGTACTCGTAAAGCCGAGGAGCCATGTACCAGCTCGTTCCATCCGGGGGACCGACGTCGAGGAGTATTTCACCTCGATCGCGCACGAACTTCAGCGCCAGCTCCGGCGAGGCATACATCAGTACTTCATTTCCGAAGTGTTGATCATCGTAATGCTCAAAGGTCTTCCTAAACTTCTTTGCTTCAAACAGATCACGAAACGCATCGTGAATGTCTCTTTCGAGTCGCGCCATCATTTCAGGTTGGCTCCGTTGCGTACCAGTTCGAGTCCGCCTTCGACGGACGGTAGCCCTGCTGATACAGATAGCGAAGTTCCTACTCATACGCACTGCTTGGCTGCAGGAACCTTTCTCATTCAATAACCCTCTTCAGATGGCTGAAGAATATAGTGGGAAGGGTGGCAGGATGCTAATAGGTGACGGAGTCACACGACCGCGCGGGTAGCGCGCGCAGGTCAGCTTGTTGGTGTGAGACGTGATGATCGCGGGAGCGATTGGCGATCGCCCTGCAGGCGCCTTCGACGCGGCTGGCACGGCGGGTCATCTATGCTCACTCCTTAGCATGCCTGCGATCACGTCACGCACCGGCCGCGCCGAACCTGACGCGCATTCGATCGTGGACGGCAGCAGCGATACCGCAGAGCAGAGTGACAGCAGCCGGTAGCAGAGCCACGATGAACTCGAACTCACCGATGCTCATCGGTCCGCGACCTTCAGAAGCGATTCCTGTCGCACCTTTCCATGGCGCGGGCTCTCGTATCGTCATCACCCACAGCACGGCAGCGACGACGGCCGGCTCGATGACTGTGTACGCCGGGAGAACGAAGCGGTGCATTCGCCGCACTCTCGACAGTGAAGCTAGCACCGGCAAGGCGATCATCACCGCTGCGGTCAGCACGAGGTCTTCCACGGAACGTCCGGGTATCAGACAAGCACTCAATGCGATCGTCAATGCTGTTGCCGGTCGAACGGCAATGATCTGCTCAGCGTCGAATACGAGGCACATCAACGCCGTAGCTGCGGTGACCACGTAGACGTGCGGATACGTAGCAAAAGAGTGGATGAACACCTGCGCGGTCGTCGTGAGCCCCCACCCTTCCACCGCTTTGAGAAGAACGACGGAGACAGCGACGAGCACCGGCTGCTGCCATCGTGGAGCCAACCCCACGGCCTTCGTTGCAGCGACAAGCACCACGACCGCTGTAAGCCACCACCAACTTGGCTCATCCCATGTCCGTAGCGAGCCGATGAGAACGGTCGCTGCGGAAATCGCAAACATGATCGAAACGAAGTGCAGCGAGCGTTCTTTCGGTTGATTCCCGGCGTCACCAGCCACGTGCATTTCCACACCACTCACGAGCCTCACCGGTAACATCCCTCGCTCGTCAGGTTCCACTCCGCGCTCGACCTCCAGCTTCAGCCCCTGGAACTCCATCGCTTCACGCAGATTCTTGAACATCTGCGCCTGCTCCTCAGGCGGTATGGTCGCCATCTCTCCGTCCCAGTGTTGGAATGCATCGGGATCGACGCTCAGGCACGGCTTGCCATTGAGCAGACCGCTCTCCACATCCAGCGTTACCACCTTCCCCTTATCCCGGTATTCGGAAGTGAAGCGTCCCGTCCGTTGCACGACGAACCCACGATCGCTTTTCACCCCTTGTTTGTTGAGCCAGGTGAACATTGTCATCTTCCGAACATGAAGCGTGGTTTGAGTACAGGATCGATGCCGAATACTGCGGGTTGTTGCGCAGCGTTGCCAACGCGATCTCATGATAGGAGCTCGTCGGCCGCACCTGCCCGAATAACCGCGTGTGAAGTTGTCGCTCTGGTCGAAGTGCTGATTCGACGACAGGCCGGCAAGCGTTGCGCTGATCGTATCGCCAACGGTGTTGTAGACGAACGTCTGCGCGAACGGGCGGAGACGCGCTCACCTGCGTCGGGAGGTCGCTTGTTCCCGCCGGCCTAGCTGGTGACGTTCACGCTCGAGAATGGATTCGTGATCGACGATGCGATCATAGTGGGGCCGAACTTGCTCGAGGTGAGGCGTCCGGGCGGAGTCATCGTTCGCGAATGACGCGCGATTGATGCCGGTGGTCGGCGTGGTTGAGCTGGCGGTCGCGGCCGAGGCTAGCACGAGGAGCAGGGGCGCTCTTTTCTTCGCCACCATCGTCGTTCGCCCTAGGACAGCAGCAGCTGAGGGAAAAGCAGATGCTCGCACCACATGGACCATGCAGCAACTGCGCGAGCATCGGTGGAGTACTGCGTCATGACTGCGATGCCATCTTCTGTCCTCGCTCGATGCGACCGCTCGCTAAGCTTCCCAAGGATGAGCAGGAAGTGGCCATGCAGATTCTCGACGGCGTCATCGCCAAGTACGAACTCGCTCACCTCGCCGAACGGGTCGAACGGCCGGCCTGATCGTCTTGCATTTGTCCCAACCGAATGAACTGAATCTCCGTCCCAATGCACACTGTTCTTTGGTTGCCGCATCGAGCTTGGGCAACTGTCAGAAAAGTCTTAATTGGTGGACCACTTCGAAGCTCCAGACCGTAGCTTATTCTTTGAGAACTCCAGTTTCTTCAGTTCGCTGGCCGTCAGCTCTGCGCGTATTGGCTCCAGCAGATCGACCACTTTCGCGTAGTTCTTCTCGCGCCACGCGACCTCCAGCTTCTGCCTTGTGTTGGACATCTCGACCTCTCTTGCATACTGTCGTAGCGAATGGTCGGTCACGTTCCGCAGATGTTCGAACAGCTTCGGATCGTCGAATAGGCCAGCATCCACGTAACGTGCGAACTGCGATGCCAGTTTGGTGACCCCCCGCTCGATTTCTTCTGCTGTTTGCGCGGCGTAATCCCTATAACGATCCGCCTCTTCAGGTTCGAAAAGTCGAATAACTGCGGACATCGGAAAACGCACGCTGCTCTCAATGAGAGAGCCCACTTCCAACCCGATTTCGAACGAATACTCCTCGTAAAAAACCAGAATATATGCCTGCACGGACTCGTAGCGAACGCTATGGGAGTTCGCACGTACCTGATAAAAGCCGAATTGCCGCAGGAACTCGAAACATCTCGATACCGCGTCCGGAAAGACACTGTCATGAATGGGGGGGCGACTTTGTGACTTACTCATGGAGTGGGAGGCATCCACAGATTCGTGGCAGGGTCGAATTCCCAAGTGCGGCTGATGCCGATGACGTTTCCGGCCTCGTCGTGATCTTCGAAGACGGTGTCGGTCCATCCGGTTTGCGGGGTGCGTCCTGGCTGGCCCGCCTCGTCCACGAGTCTGCTGGCCAAGACCGCGCTGCAGCCGACCCTAGTCCGGGAGGTTCCAAGCTCACCGTCATCGGTCGCCTGCAGGCGACCTTGTGCCCGCGAAGCCAGCTCTCGACGGTTCGCATCAAGACTTCTTTCGCACCCCAAGGAAATTCATGCCGTTGGTTCCCTAGTCGTGGCGGAGGCTCGCGCCAAATCTTGCGTTCCACCATTCAGAACGTCAGCAGCATTGGATCTTAGACGCGTTGCGAGTTCTCGTACGACACTCTGCAGATCTTCGCTGACCAACTGCTCCCGTCTCGCCGCGCGTCGTTTCATTTCAGCAAAGGACAGACCCGAGTCAATCGGAGGAATTACCGGCACAAGAGAGCCTTGTGTCCGAAAACTAATTAGTTCTTCCAGATCCATCGCCCAACCGCGTGTCACGTCGTGCAATCCGACCGCTAGCAAGTTTTCACCTGGACGGAAGTCAATATCGATCCGAATCGGCGAGCGACGGTAAATCATTCGGACCAGCGCGTCCCGAAGGTCGCCGAACCACAAATACTCCGGTTCTTCTGAAGTAAACCCATATTCGTCGACCAGGTAACGGAACGAGCTTTTCACGCTTGCCACGAAGGCAGAGACGCGACGTCTTGACTGTTCTTCAAAATCCTGGCGTGACTTGAATTCTTCTGCCATATGACCACCGAGTTAACGAACTATCTTCAAGAGCATAGAAAGCGCCGCGGCTCAGGCTACCAGGTTCGAGGCCGATGTCTACGAACAAAGCATTCTTGTTCGACCAGTACCGTATCCACGACCGGTTTGCATCGAGCGTTTGGTTGTTTAGCCCTGTGAAGTTGCGCATCTGGTATGTGCGAACTTGCAGTCCCGCCATGCGCAGTTCGGATGACCTTCCTTGTCGTACGAATCGATATCGATCTCGGCATCCGGCGTCCTCATCATCGAGACGCGGCCGGCGGAGTCGTAACGGAACTCGTCGAGGACGACGCTGCCGACGATCTGGAACAGCTTGCCGGTGTCGGGGTAGTAGGAGTAGGTGACCTTCTGGCCCTGGCGGTTGGTGTACGTCGAGATCCGCGGGCCTTCCCACTCGAAGTGCTCGAACGTATTGTCCGGGTACTTGCGGCTCAGCGGCCGGCCGATGAAGTCCTTGTCCGTGACGGTGGTTTCCTGCGAGACCTGGTCGGTGTACTTGGTGGGCACCCCGAGAGCGCTGGTCTGATGGGCGATCTGCTGCGAATCGGGAACGGTGCTGCGGGGGATCGAAGCGAAGGCGGTTGCGCTCGCCAA